>JAABUY010000363.1_pt1 | contig 84496 bp, 81 predicted proteins | sample 5560271 | NCBI WGS metagenome assembly JAABUY01 (sample SAMN10711886, study PRJNA513374) | rock metagenome | isolation source: Antarctica rocks | place: Antarctica: Victoria Land, University Valley | reverse complement strand
TGATACATCTAAAAATTACAGATTTAATAGATTTATATATAATTCATCATTCTGCATACTCAGAATGTCTGTATACACTGTGATTGTGAAGTAATTACAGTATTTATGTGTTTTAAGGATTTTGAGCTTTCAAAAAAAAGTGGTCTTTTTCTTTTTTCGTGAGCGTTCTGCGTGGCCCAGAATTACCACCGGCACTGTATCACGGAAAACCTGAATTCAATGGCAACTCAACCTTGAGACAGAAATTAGATCTTTCGCGGAAGGGAAGCCAATAACCTCAAGCCCGAGCTGAGGAACCCATCGGAGAGTAATGATACGAATTCAAGAAGGTGGGAAACATGTCAAGACCACACGTCAAAGCGGCGGATCCCACAAACGGTTCACCGAGTCGAACGCGCTGCATAACAAGCTGTACTTGACCAGAAGGAAGAGGGTCGACGTCTAAGTCGCCAGATCAAGTTCACCTTACCTAAGTGGTTTCGTGTGAGCTCCTTGTAGTCCACAGACAGATTCCACGAATATTGCAGACTGCACTAGCAGCAGAGAGGATACATTTAATCGCTGATCGTTTCGTATTCTGCCGGCGCAGATGCCTGGATATTACAAGCATTCAGTTGCATGTTAGATTGATTGTTACTACTGTTGTTCTCCTTCAAGCAATTGACTGTAGAATGTCTGCTGAGCCTTGAATACAGCATGATTTCCTAGTCCGGAGAGCTCCTCAGGGTCATGTGAGTAGGTATGCAAAGCAAACCGAGCAGCTGGCTTTAGATGTCTATCAATGGCTTATCACCACCCAGGACGAAGGAAAAGGTTCTGTCTTTGGTCGTAACAATCGAGCACTGCTATATAAACACTCAGGGCAACACCGCGACAACCGACCATAGACGTATACGAAACTATCAATCAGCTCTTGGAAGGCTTCCTCAATCCCGTCCGGATGCTAATTCAGTTCTGGAGAGCATTGTGCTATTCTGTCGTTCTGCCCCGTATCAATCCTTGCCGCCATGTACAGGAGACTATAGCTGTTCCGACGATATTTCTAAGCGCGAACACGCGAACATGGGGAAATATGCTCCTCGCTGCACGGTTTTTACCGTCGGCAAGTGTCTTGGGCTACAGGACTCAGAACTCTCACAATGTGCGTCTTGACTCTATGTGACGAAGATGCGACTCTATGGCCCATGTCCCCGTCAACCATCTTCTTAGCCGATGTCCCTTTCCGCAACAGGCGAGCTGTTCCCTTAAACTTTTGCCGTGTGCAGAGATCGTGGTCAGGGGGATCATGAACTCATCGAGCTCTCTCAAGTGAACCATGGGCGTCGTGTCCGGTATGAGAGCCTTGGTGGGAATGCGTCTTGTTTTGAGTAGCCCGATTGTTCTAGTCTAAGTTTTGGGACCTGCATTGAGTGCCGCCGGATCTATGCCTTTGGCTCCACTGGCACCTTGGGCGGTTCCGTCAGGTGCGTCGTGGAAGCCTTGCATCTCAGCACATATTGGCCATGGCAGAAGCGCTGTATCTGTACACCGCATCAGAGTCAGTATACTGGCGGCTGGTGAGGCTGGATCATCCATGGCAGGACAAGATAAAATTCCAATATGCACAAAAACGTTGACAGTTTGATTGACAAGATTGACGACTCGAGAACTTGTACGAGACCGCAGACAGCATGTCTGGTAGCACCTTGGGTCCCGCGAGAAGAGGCAACAATAAGTTACGCGCTGAAGCAGGCCCATGTCCATCCAAACTGACAGATTATTAAGGGATGTAATCAAAACGGAGGATATTCTCCGTCGAGAGGTTGCGGAGAACAGCAATGCTACTGTAGGAACCTTAAGGTGTGAGGTACCTTATGTAAGCAATCTTCAGCTCAGAGTCTAGAATCCACTTTTAGGTGGGGTAACATTCGTTATATTGGTAAGTAATATTTGTGATAACGCGGCTCCCATCCTACAGGCATCGTCTTTCATTCCGATACCTTAATCATGTTTGCACTCAAGTCGGATGCTGTCGTCAGTACCTTACTAAGCGACTGATTTGAGGAGATCCTCATAGAGAATACTGATGTGGTGGGAGGATTTGTCTCGTTTTTCCTTGCATCGTAGGGACCTTCCTATGGCTAGGTAGAGAAAGAGAGGGTGGGCAGCGTTTGGGGCCTACTAGTGCTAAGCGAAATTGGATTGCCACACTTTTAGTGTTTCTTGACAGACCCCTTCAGCTTAACTTTTCAGGGCTTGACAGACCTCTTCAGCTAATTTTCAGTTAGATTGATGTTGTTCACACTTTAGTTAGCATCTAAGATTGAATCTATTCAAATTAATATGAGCTGATTTAAATCTGACTGATTGATTTGATTAGAGTTAGTGATTAAGTGGTTAGAGTTAGTTAGATCAGGATTAGAATATAGTATATATATGTGTTTAACAGTTTAGATTAGAATTATTCAATTCTAATCAATCTAGATTGAATAACTTGTTCAATCTGATTCAAATTAATTTAATCTATAATCTGATCAATTAGATGCATAGACTTCATCAGCTATGAAATTTTACCTTGTATAGACTCTACACCATGTAGATCTCAGGTCTTATGAGCTATAATATTAGAGAAAGAAAAAGAGAAAGAGAAAGAAAAAGAGAAAAGACTTACTTCTATATACAATTTATTTAACATCTTTGTCACTCAGTCAAGTCAGTTACTCAGTTAAGTTACAGTACTAGGTCAAAAGTCTTTGTGAATGGCATGTTTACCATTAAAACTCATTATTATCAGTGCTATAGAATTCAGAACTCTAGGCAGTTAAAAATTCTGAGACTTCAGAATTTAAGAGACTTTTATAGGATCTGTGAGTGCATATAAATTTTATGTATGAATAATAAGTAGAATGTTGAGTAGTATAGCTGAATTGCTGAGTATATCTTAAAAACATTGATTTTATATATAAATTTTAATGTTTTTCTCATTCATCAAGTACACACTGTGTACAACAGAACATCACAATTAATCTATAAATTCTGAATTGATAAAAGTCTTGTTAAAGTAAAATTCTAAAACATTCTAAATTTTCAGAATTTTTAACTGCCTAGAGTTCTGAGTTCTATAGCACTGATAGTAATGAGTTTTAATGGTAAATAGACCATTTGCAAAGACTTTTAATGTAATATTGTATCTCATTAATTATAAACATTCTCATCAACATTATTGTTCATCTCATCATCATTATACATTCACAATGATCTTAAATGAATCAATTAAATCAATTTCTAATATTTTTACACAATATAGTCTTGTCTTAACTGATTTAAACAATGATTCATTAATTTTTCTTTATAAGATTGCTTAAATCTATAATCTATTTTAATTTATTCTACAAGCTCATTGAAAAGAAAAATAATCAGTAAAGATCTTTTAAATAAATCAATAATGACTGTCAGTGTATGAGAAGAATGCTTTAATTTAATAAATTAATATTATAACAGCTTAAGAATAATCTTTATAAATTGAATAGCTGAAATTTATAATAAAGCATTTAATGATAATCAAAGATGATTTGAATTCTTTAGAACAACATTGATATAAGATTTTTTTATGTTGACATTTAAATTTTAAAATACAGTATAGCTGCAATCTTAATCAGAATTGAAAGAATGCTGAGAATTTTGAAATCATTTAAAAATAATTTGATTTATATAACTTTATGTGAATTCAGTATGATATTTTGAAGTCAAATATATATAATATAAATGAAAAGAAATTTACAATAAGCATTATAGATAGCTTTAAAGTTCTAATATAATGCATAGAAGCACAAGCTTTCAGTATTTAAACTGATAATTAGAACTGAGTATTTCTTATTGAGTATATATTATTTAATAATATTATTTTTTCACTCTACTTCATTTTCAAGAATAAGCTGATACAGCAGACATAACTAAACTCTATTAAGAATGATTAGACTGTTTTATAAGTTAGTAATAATGATTAAATTATTAATGTGATAAAGCTTCAGTAACTTAAAATCTTCAATTTATATATTAAAACTTAAACTTAAAATACTTATCAACTATTAATATTGAATAATTATAAAAATTATGTCTTTACTGACTTTATTTAATACTGCTGTAATCACAGTATTGTAACTTTATGTTTTTCTTTATATTCAATTCATTTACTGCAGTTGTTAGATATATAACCCACGATAGCTGTGCTATTAGTGTGGTGCCACCTTTTAACAGGTTATGAGCCCAGGTTAGTGTGTGATAACTTGCATAAAGTGGCGCCTAGGCCACCTCTGCTGGTGGTTCAAGTCTATGGTGAGAGAGTAAGTTCAAAAGGTTATGAGTTTGAACCACTATCTGTGTGCACTCTTTATATCTGCAGGTTGGTTGCGTGCTGATCACAGGTTAGAGAGAGTGTTAAATATATAACTCATAATAGCTGTGCTATTAGTGTGGTGCCATCTTTTAACAGCAGTCATTGAATGTTGAAGTCTTTAAGTCATTGAGTAAGATCTATAAAAAAATGTATTTATACTTATTTACATTATGAGACTGTCAATATCAATAAGCTAAACTTTTTATGCTATTATTAAAAGATTAAATCAACAGCAATCATGATTCAGAACATTCTGAATGCATAATAAGATATAAATCTTATTTTATTTAATTCTTTTATTATTATTTTGAAATTATCTCAATCAAAGATCTCATTCTATATCTTCTTTACAAATTTCAATGAAGTTTAAATCAACATTGCTGTCACATTTAATACAGCAATTCAAATTAATTAGTTTGTGAATGAGATCATAGTAAATATAACACTGTTATTATATATATATGTTTTAAATCTAAAAGACACAGTTCTGACAGCTATAATAAATAAAATAGTTCTACAGTGAATTAATTAGAAGCTGCTTAATAAGTAGAAGCAACAATAAAAGAAATAATTATAAAAGAGTGTTGAAAATGCTTAAATTTTTATTGTTAACAAGAATAGAGCTATGATGTAGAAGGCAGAGAAGAAGACAAAGAAATTGATTGATAAAATAGTTAAATATTATGCATTAAGAGACAAAGTTGAATTTGTGAAGCTAATTTAAAAGAAAATGCTCATGAATAATTCAGTTTTCATGTAGTTAGTCTAGAAAGGTGATAATCTCAATAATTCAAGATGTTTTGACAAGGATTAATTAAGTGACAGTGAGGTGGCTTGACTGAGTGGCTGGCTCGACTGGGTGGCGATTATGTTAGTAGTTATCATCGGGGGTCTGGACTCGTGGTAAGGTAAGTTAAGGTATTTACAACTTATCAATTGCTGTATTGTGGGTAACTTATTTTTCAATACATGTATGTTACACTATACCTTACCTGATTCAGTATAGTTCAGAGGAGCTTACGCGGGCGATTGGTCGATGGTGCCCGGCAAGAACTTTTAATGTTAGCCGTCACCTAGGTAAGGTACCTTAGTGTCTGGCCTTCAGTCGATACTCGAATACCTTACCGGTATCTTACTTTTACTTTCGCTCACGCGGTACATGCTACTCACGTTTCCGATAATGCTAAGGTAATACATGGGATAAATTACACCGCATAGCAGGTATTAATTATATACTATACACACTTACTATACACGCCTCAAACGGTGCAGTTGTGATCGAGCATTCGCCATCAAATCTGATTTCCTTCATCCACAACCTCACATACCCGTAATATTAATCAGTGCCCCAGCATTCCGCCCTCGAGAATCTCCATTACCTCCCTGCCACGCACGAGTACTCCGTACGTCTGCTACGGTACAAATATCCGTCCACTTCTCCTCAAACGGTCCACCCCCTTCAACCTTTCACCCCTTCGAGTTGCTCGGCTCAACATCACATTGCCTCGAACGACGACCGCTGTTATCCGAGTCGTCCTCCATTGCCCTTGCGATCCGCCGTCGAGCCAGAGAATACATCCACCGGGAGTTACAAGATTACAACCAGGATCCAAAAGACTCGTCCCACGTTCTACATACGGTACCTACCAGTGTCCACCGACTTACATCATTACCCAGTCCCCCTGCGACCTTAACATTTCATCTGGCTGTACAGTGGACCAGTTGACCGGGGGAGGTGTGAGGCCTTGAAGAGTTCGTAACAAAGCACGGCCGACGGGTAATCCTGTACGACGGATTCCGGCAGGTAGGCTACATTCCCGCGGCCTTATCTAGGGGCACATCTTCTGCTGCTTTAAAAGAGGCAGCTCAAGCGGCCTGCTGCATAGCAATCTATTGGCCTACTACACGTCTCAAAGGTTGACATGCTGACTTGGAAGCGTGCTTGAGCAGTCGATCACCTACAATCAATCAATACAAACCCCTTCAGGCTTCATAGTCCCAAGGTAACGCACCTGCCAATTCGGGGTGGGTGAGGGCTCTGCCGGTAGTTGACCCACACATCCCACATTAAAATTGCCAAAAAAGTGACTTTGTCTGTTGGAATTTCCTTGGCCACAGGGCCTGATTCCCTGACCCGGGTAATTTGACCCAACTCCTATCGACTACACGGCTGCTACCGCACGAACGCCCTGTACGTCGGTGCCGTCTGCTACGCGGGTACTACATTTCTCACAACGGACTTATCCTCCAGTCCACGCTAGCTCTCAGGCATTGAGCCATCACAACCCATTCGCTGATCCACGGACGGGTTCCCGGGGTTTCTCCCCTCCTCGAGGAGTTAGGATCAGCCGTTTCGGCTACATGCATTGGGAATAGTGTTAATCCTGCAGTTGGGGTTGACGACGTTTCTCACCTGAGCCGTCACAGCCTCCCACTAGGGGATCGGAGCTCAGATATAAAGAGCTTACAGAGCAAGTCTACGTATAACGCATTCCTCTGTTCGTCATAAGCATCACATCTCATTATCATGGAGACTACCTTTATCTCGATTCACGGTGAGCTTTCGTTTAGTCTCTTTTCCCTTTTTGTCTTGACCTATCTTCGATCAAAGATCTGATCGCCTGTGATGCAGACCTTTCTCTCGACGCTAGATTACTCTACGTCTCTGACTCTATTGTGGATATCCTTGGCCATCTGCCGCACGAGGTGGTTGGACGGTCATGTTGGGAATATTTCCATCCAGACGAGGTTCCGTTTGCGAGAGCCATTCACGGTCGTGGTGTACAGCTAGACAAGGCTGCCGTTCTCAACTATTGCCAAATCAAAAGCAAGAATTCGGGTTGGATCGGTTGTGAGTGTGTCTTCACGATCGTACATGATGTTCTGGTGGCCAGTACTAGCATCTATCGAAGAGGAATAAAAAGCCAAAGTAAGTACCCCGATAGCTGGAGTGCTCATCTTGACTGTGCCTTTGGCGTCAGGGAGAGCTAACGCATGACCCATCAGAGCGAGCGGTGGAGGCTCCTATCATACGACGGCTGTTCTCCTCATCACCACGGGATCCGCGTTATCATATGCTTTCATACATCTCGAGCAAGTTCACAACCAAACCAAAGCCACAAGTGCACGAACCACGCGCAGCCCTCTTCCTCAACCGGTTCACCCGTACCCTGACGATCATGTATGCCACGAATGGGCTGGCGGACATACTCGGTGTCACCGCGGACCAGCTGAAAGGGAAGAGCTTCTACTACTGTATCGAAGAGAACTGTCTACCAGAAGCGGTGAGGTGTCTAGAAGGTGCGAAGGCTAATGACTCCATCGCATACCTGCGTTTCTGGTTCCGTGATCCACGTCGAGACGACCAGAGGAGTGAAGACGAGCACATGGAAGATGCTCACAGCAGCGAGGAAGACGAAGATGATGGAGGTGTACACCTGAACGGGCATACACCTGACCGCGACATGGAGCCTGATAGTAGTGGAAATACCTCAGAAACCATTACCCACTACTCAAATGTCGCGAGCACGGAATGGGAAGGTCGTTTTGACACAAATCGTCATTACTCCACGCAAACGTGTTCGCAAACTTCTTCCGGAAACAGCACCGACCTTGACGGCAACGCTCATGATGCAATATTCGACCAACCCCGGACGGCTCAATCATCGATATCATCCTTACCCCTGACTTCTCCGGATCAGGAGCGTTCAGCCGAACAATTCGCTGCACCTCCGCAGCCGGATCGAATAGAAGTTGAAGCCGTCGTCTCTTGTACATCCGATGGACTGGTAGTGGTCCTGAGGCGCGCAAGAGCTCTGATTCCTCAGCACGTGCCGCAGCCTGCTGCTCTCCCTTATCCCAACGGCCTTTTCGCTTCACCGTGGGCGGCCGATCCGATTATGCCTAGGTCGCAGCAATGGCAGCAGCCACATTACGCCTACAACAATGGGTTCCAACCTCACCCAGCGTCGATGCATCCGAGTGTGTCGCAGGCACATGTTTCAGCAGGTGGAGGACCCGCGACCGTGGACTTTATGGATTCCATCCGCGAGGTGGCTGTGTTTGCCTGGTCTCTGACCGGTATCAATGGTTCATTAGCTCAATTTGGGCGCGGCAAGCCCACAGGCGAATCGGTGCCGCCTGAAGGTGTTCCCATATGGGATCCCAATTTCACCGGAGGCAAAACTAATGGTCATGACCACCTCCAAGGGAATCAGGAGATGAATGGTAGTGACAACTATAACTATCCACATGTGGAAAAGACTTACTCCGAAGACCCTGATGGAGGCTTTTGGAACCGGTCGCCCCCGCAAAAGACGTGGGGCGGCTAGTCAAGCCCAGGACGCAGGAATGGGAAGGCGATGGGAATATTACCAAAAGCCTTCACAAGTAGTGATGACCTCGGCGTGTATCTGCTCGATGAGCTTTCTGCATAGGATGGCTGACGCTCGATGAATGGTACATGAGGCGTAACAGGGATGGTCATGTCTGGCAAAGGAATGATACTGGCGTTATAGCTTGCTCGCTGGGGTTGTTCTAGCGCTCAGCGTTGTTACGGTACCATTTGTGGTTGACGCTACATTTTAATTGGTGATGTACCTTACTCGACCAAAGGCCAAGATAAAGCATGGAATAGCTCTAGGTAATAGGTGCAATTCAATCATGTAAACAGTCCGCATCTTTACACAGTAGTACATCTTCAACATCAACCAATTGCTTGCCGATTAAACAACACATACTGTAGAAGAAGTGATAACTGAAATCCTCCGCCTCGGGACTTCTTTCAAGCCAGCCCAGGACATGATGTCCTAGCCACAAGCCCAACCATCAACCATCTCACGACCACGACCCACTACCCACTCAAGGTACCAAACCCACATACCCGCGCCGAATGCCCATCTGCATCGAATGCCGCTACCCCGTGCAACGGCTCTACGACGAATACAGCAAAGCCGACGACCGCAGTCTCGGCAAAGGCGTGCGGCTGACGCAGTGTCCGCGCTGCAAGCGCTTCGCGGACAAATATGTCGAGCATGATTTTGTGGTGCTGTTTATCGATCTGGTGTTGATCAAGCCGCAGGTTAGTCCCTCCATCAATCCATACGTCAGTAGCAATTTTGGTGGGGAGAAGGGGGGGGGGTTCAAGAAAACGGACTTCTTGTGCGTACGGAGAGGAAAGGGAAGGGGAGGGGAGGTAGAAGGGATGGAATACTGTATTGCTGGGGGGGGCCGCTTTGGTTGACGGATTCGTGATGCGGGGGGTTAGGTGTATCGACATTTGCTGTTCAATCGGTTGGGGAGGGAGGATGATCGGTTCGATGTACGTTCCAGCCAGCCCCCAAGCCCGCACGCAAGCTCTTTCCAGGATCGAAGCGGGCGCACTCGGTGCGTGCCACGATGATAGCAATAAGCTGACGCGCGCGCGCCTCTCCAACAGCCATCCATCATCCGCCTGGGCGTGCTGCTCCTCCTCTTCGACGTCTACCTAACCTGGGCGCGCGTCGAAAAAGCCAGCCCCCCACTCTCGCCCTCGACCTCTTCGCCCCTCACCACCACCTCCTCCTCCCTCTCCTCCTCAATCCACCCCACAACCCCCGCAACCCTAACAATCACAACCCTCCCCCTCCCAGCCCAATACCTCTTCTTCCTAACCCTCAACACCCTCAGCACCCTCCTACACCACCTCACCATCCGCCTGCTCGCAACGCACCTCCTCCCGCGTCTCCCCTCGCCCCCTTTCCCGCGCTTCCCCCGCCCCCGCTCCCCCAACAGCATCAGCACCGCCCTCCTCGTCTCCTCCTGCACCAAGCTGTTCCCCATCCTCATGGTCGTCTGGGACTACGACGTGCCGGCGGCGGCGCGCAGCGTCGGGTGGGCGGTGGTGGTGAATAATGTCGAGGCGCTGAATATATTGCTGGACTGTGGGTATGGGGTGGCGGGGCTGTTGGCGGGGGCCGGGGCGGCGGTGAGGTGGGTGGTGGCGCGGAGGGTGTTGGGGTGGGTGGGGTTGGTGGGGGAGGGGGGGGATGCGGGGGGGGAGTTGGGGGCGTTGGTGGGTGGGGGGAGGGAGGTTTTGGGGTGGGTGGGGCTTGGGGGGGGGTAGAGGGGAGGGGGGGAGGGTGGGGGAGGTTGGTGGTTGTTGGGTCGGGTAGGGAATCCCCCATGGTGAAGGCTAAGGTGGTAAAGTATTGTCTACTCGGGTCATGTACATTGAAGCACTTCACGGCGCGGATTGTGTCTGGTTGGTAGCTCTTTGTAAGACACCCTGTGCTGCAAACACCGCCTACGCGACATCCACCCTCCCGTCCGAAAGACACCCCTGATAACGCCGCCCACATGCAACGACACGGCGTAACGTCCACCCAACGTATCACTCCCTAACCAGCCCCGCCCTATCACGAACAATCTGCCTCAATGCCCTAGCGTTCTTCTGGGCCCAGCCACCATCAATCAACGTAACAAGCAACGTCCCCAACCACCATCCCTCTCATCCCCTCCCTCACTGCCCCGTCCCCGAGATTCTGAACTTGTTCACCAACACCTATGACTGATGACCCGGCATGTACCCCGGCCGAAGATCCTTCCGTATCGGGTGGATGAGAGGATGCCATTGCGCGAGGAAGGTGATCGCTACACGTAACGCACCCCACATCACATCAGCATCGCCAACCACATGAAACTCGACTCGGCTCGACTCAACGACAGAGAGGGACGCGAACGCGGCTCGGAGCGAAGAAAGATTCAAGGAAGGGAAGAAAGCACGAGGAGACGGCGGATCCAGGGTGGGTGTTGTTTGGTGTGACGGGGAGGGCGCGAGGAGCGAGGAGCGCGAGAACGAGAGGCCGGAAAGGGAAAGCGGAAGGGAAGAGTTGAGAAAGAAGAGGCGAAGAAAGCGACGTACCCCACATGATATAGCAGCTCGCAAACGAGAGGATCAGCGTGCTGCGCCAGATCCTGTTCCGCGTTTTGCACGTTAGCTTAGCCCTCTCTCTGCCGCCCTAGCATCCGTTGACCAAGCATCCTTCCATTCTTAAACGGATCTATCCGTCTTCGACCGTCCCTGATGAAGACGAGCCACCCGTCCGTCCATCCATCCATCGAGCCCTAACTCTCTCCCTCCGTCCCTTCCCTCTCAATCGGCACTCGCCACGCTCCGCAAAGCCCAGGTGATGTCACGTCGTCTATGTAGGTACCTTCTTTCCATGCCGGACGGAGACCGGTGACGGAGTTTTGGGAAAGGGCGGAATGAAAGGGGAACGTACGTTCTGTTCTCGCCCTTGGGCGCTAGGAACCATGCGGCGAGCGAGGCGAGGGTCACGATTGTGAGGCCGATGATTACGCTCCAGCTGGGGGTTGTGGGGCAGAGGGGTTAGTAGGGTTCTGTTGGTGGGGGCGGGAGGGGAGGGGAGAGGAGGGGGCGTACCCATTTGCCATTGTTGGGGTTGGGTGCTCTTGTTGCGCGGTGGATATGGGGAGGTGTGGGTTGGGGTTGGAGCTGTTATACTAGACTTTCTTGTGTATGGGGTGCCGTGCGGAGGACAGGGGTCGGCGGCAGGTTCCGGGGGATGGAAGATGATTGCTCGTCAGTCGGTCGTTACTTCGACAGACAGAATGGCCCCCAACTCGTGCGAAAGTTCAATGGATCTCAGAATGGACGGGGTCTTTGCTGTTATCTTGCCAGTCTCAACCCTTGGATTGATTTGGATGCTTGGTGCCGGTGCGAAAATGTAGGCCTTTCAGGTTGACTTCTTCAAGCTGAGTGAATTTGATACAGTATTGAAGCAGCCCTGCATCGCAGAATGCCCATCTGTTCAAGAATGCTTTCAAATATGCTCTGTCTCTATCTACAGAATATAACTAAATTGTGCTTCTGCTTCCCGCTTTTCGTTGTCTCCTGCCTCCTTGACGCACTTTAGCACTCCCACTACTTCTCGCCAAGAGAACCCACACGAGTCCTTCGTCCGCCATGATGTTGGCAGGTGGCTGTAAGAATGGCGCTCTTACTATCTTGATGTCCTCTATGGGTATCTCGTGACGCTCATGGGGATCTCGCTATAACGAGGAGATCTGTCATGCGGAGTCATACCAGGAATTCGATGTGCAGGCATTTGAAACGCGTTCGCTGCCAGGGTGATCAGTCGGAATGAATCAAACATCGCGTCTATCGTCACGATGTATGAGGATTGTCTCAGCGCACCTTTGCAGTTACCGCGCTTAATGGGACTCGAGTCATTGCTCAAACCCCGCATCCCTTGACAGCGTACAAGCGGTGTGCTACTGCCAGCAAGGTGGCAACCATGGACTTCATCTGCAAGCATGAAGTGTTGACACCACGAGTTCTGACCTATGCTATTACGGTTGATAACGAGGTGTGCATACAATAGATTCTTATGGAAGCAATCCAGGGCCAGAACGTTGGACAACGATGGAACTTTAGGGACGAGAATGCACGACAGGGGATGGTCGCTTGAGTAGTTTATCCGGAGATTGAAATCATGTCTCTTGTGTTGCTGCGTCTGGAAGCATCTATCACGAACGGGGCCTTGAGCTTGGAAGCAAGACGGTAGAAATACTGCCAGACCTTGGCGCTGGAGTCGGGACAGCAAATGGTGGCGGTTTCTGTATTGGCCCGAGTGCACACAACGACTGTTGCCAGCACGAATGCGCTGGGATGAGTGAGACATCTCGCAGATCATGTCAGTCAACTGGAGCACAGCTTTCAAACCTTGACTGAGTCGGAGTTACGGCGTGGAAGGGCGATTGTCAGAGGACTATCTACGATCAGTCGTGAGGGAGAATTGGCTTGAATAAAGCGATATACCCGCTTTAGATACCCTAATCCAACCTACCATCGGCGGTTCTTCCGCTCTGAGAAAGTACCTCCAGAAGATCACATCAAGAATCTAGAAGAGTTCCTCCAGGTTGTCCAAGACCTTATTCCGCGACAGATAAGTACAATCAATAATTACACCCATCCTCCTGCAGAATGACTTCGAGCACCGAACCTTGTTCGTCAAACTCGACCAAGGCTCCAGGCAGAGATCATGGCCCGACCAAGGAGGTCGTCAGCCTGACAATCTGGGGGCAAGCAAGCGTCCTATTTCTACTGCTACAAGCTGGAACCCCACCTCCAGTTTTAGGTATGACCGAGTATTACACTCAAATCATACGGATTCTAAACCTAGCGCACACCATTGCATTGCAAAGACACATTCACGCCCGGAGGGGACCTATAGCGCGCATTCTGCAAAGCCACCGCTACGCCCTGGAAGGAGGACAGCGTAACGGCGAAAGCACTTCTCCTCGAGGCGGTCCGAGAATGGCCGAGCTCACAGGCGTTACCGGCGCCACTGTCCAAGCTACTGAGATATTGAAAACGGGCGTCGAGAAAGGAGAAGGAAGGGGTTGCAGCTGGGTCGGGATGGTCTCATGGCGCACGAGCAGTATAGGATGTCTAGGTGATACGTGAGTGAACTAAGGGGCGCTTGATTGAGATTGCGAACGACGAGCGCGTTGAGAGGCATAAGTACCTGGTCATGTTTGACGACCCCGGAAGTGGGCAGCCCTGTCCGCTCTATTTTGATGACGACGGTGAGCTGCCTCTTCCAGTGCCAGAGGGCTTGGAAGATGAAGACGAAAGCTAGTACGACGTCTGCTATATCGTTTGCGGCCAAATTCAGGTAATTGATCCAGAATGTTATTGCGGGTGATAGATATATATATATACACAAAAAATCAATGACCGTTTGGAACTCGAAAGCTCAACTCTGCGGTACATATGCGAAAACACAACCGACTCCACCGAAGAAGAACCCTCCAAAACCCCCGCCTCCCTCCAAAAAAATATCGCAAAATGCAAAAATCAATCGGGGCTCAACCGGGACTAAATCGCACACAATCAATATAATATCCCACATCAGAATTGGTGACAAGAACGTACTTTGAACCCGGGGCCTGTCACATACAGAGAACGTCTAACGACGTCCAGGCTTTTCACAAGGAAATCCCGAAGCGACAATCATACCACTAGACCATTGAGCCGGTTGTTGTAAGCGAAACTGTCGCTAATGAGATTTATGAACGTAAGCCGACGGGACCGGGCATACGATATTCCGCCCCCCTCCAAGCCGGTGAATGCCGGATAGGAGAAGGGAGTTTAAATATCTAACTACCTTTACCGTACTGTAAATCGAAGCTCGATGCGGGGAGTCAAGGAGTCGAGGAGTAGTTATATTGTGCTGGATGGACCCTGGATGAGCGAGTGATGTAGCCAGTGCACGTAGAAGGGCTCAGTGGGACGAGACGACGAGTGGAAAAAATCTGCATTCTTCCGCACGGGCATCTGTGGATCTATTTACGATGGTTCTATTGACTATTATCGTGGACCGGCGTGAAGAACAAGAATACATTGCGGAAAACCACGACGAGGGCCAGCCAGCCTTACCCTAGCCACGGAAAAGGACCACCCTCTCCTCCATTCGCCCGTCTATCCGTCCGTCCACTCACAGCTTCGCCTTCCCCCCACCCTCAACGAGCTCCGCCCCGCCCCCGGCAATGCACAACTTCCCGGTCTCGACGACCCTCGTCTGAAACACGACCTTGCCGCCCTCCCTCCACATCTCCGTCCGGAGCGTCTGGCCCGGCACCACCGTCCCCGCAAACCGAACCTTGATGTTCCTGAACGGGCCGTACGTCTGATAGATATGCTTACCCGAGAAGCCGAACGAACACAACCCATGCAGGATAGGCTCGCCAAAGCCGCCGACCTTAGCAAACTCCGGGTCGATGTGCAACGGATTGCGATCGCCACTGAGGCGATAAAGAGCAGCCTGCTCGGCGGACGTCTTCTCGTCGACGGCTGCGTCGGGGTTGCGCTGAGGCGGTGTGTTGGCAGCGGTGGCGGGGCCGCGGTCGGTTCCTTTCTTGGGCCCGCCGAAGCCGCCGCTGCCGCGGAGGAAGAGGGACATTTCGTTGTAGAAGAGGTCGCGGCCGGTGCGGGCGTCGGTGGAGGTGGTGGCGTAGACGAGGATGGCGGCGGAGCCCTTGTCGATGACGTCGAGGAGCTTGGGGCGGTTGATGAGGCGCGCCGAGGTGGGGATGGGGTGTTGGCGGATCTCGAGGTATTGTTCGCCGTGGAGGAGCATCATGGGCGAGAAGTTGGGAACGAGGTCCGACATGTCCCATGGGGTCGAGCCGCTGAAGCAGGGGATCACGCCGTAGGTGGGGAGGACTTGGAAGTTGTCCGAGTTCTCGTAAACGAGAGGGAGGTCGGTGCGCTTGGCGCCTACTCCGAGGTCTGGATGTTGGGTCAGTGTTAGGTTCGGGAGAGAGCGGAGGGTTAGACACACTGTAGAGGATAACGTCCTTGTCGTCATATGAGAATTCAGTTCCTTCGGTTTTGGTGTTCTTTGCGTTCTCGATGTTGTCGAGGTATTTCTGATGGTCGTTACCCTCCTGTTTCGACCCACCACTGCTTCTGTTTTGCATGTTGTTCATGATACTCTTCACGCCATCCTGACTGTCCTCCGGATGGTCAGCTCGGCCGTCATCGAAGTTGATGATATTTGTCCAAGCCTTGGCGACTGCCTCCGGTGTCAGCTTGACGTCGATTGGGAAGCCGTGACCGCCGCTTCTTTGCCAGCGTGTCCGTGCATGCCATCCACTGCCGACCTCAAATAAGCCACCAGTTGGGGGATTCGGCACTTTGTCGGAACTTAGGAGGACGACCAGAGGGGCGACCTGATTCGGGTTGAATGCTTGGACCATCTCTTCAGGCATGATACTGCGCGTCATGTTCGTACCAGCGTTAGGGGCGACGGTGTTGACGTAAATATTGTACTTGGCGCCTTCGCGGGCAAGGGCGCGTGAAAACCCTAGGATACCGAGTTTCTGCACGCCAATCAGTCATGCTGCAAGTGCTGACAACATTTGTTAGACTCACCGCTGCCGCATAGTTCGCTTGCCCGAAATTGCCGTAGATTCCGCTGGTGCTGGTAGTGTTGACAATCCTCCCGTATTTCTGCTTCAAGAAGTACGGCCACGCAGCCTTTGTGACTTTGTAGGTGCCTCGCAGATGAACCGCAATGACCTGATCCCATAACTTGTCGTCCATATTCGTGAAAGCTTTGTCCCGAAGAATACCAGCGTTGTTTATGACGATATCGATACGGCCATATGCGTCAATAGCAGCCTTCACAACGGCATCACCATCTTCCGCTGATGCTTTGTTGCCAACAGCCTGACCCCCATTCTTCTGTATCTCCTGAACGACGTCGTCTGGGCTGACAAGATCATTGACGACAACGGCAGCACCATATTTGGCAAACAGCAACGCATATGCGCGCCCAAGGCTGCCATCAATTTAGCATGCCTATTATTGGCCATCTGAGGCCTGCCACTCACCCTGCACCCGCTCCGGTAATAAGGGCAACCTTGCCCTTGAAGTCAGGCTGCTCGGTAGCCTGGTTGTCCCCCAGCTTCTGAGCCTCTTCCAGAAGTGTCATGAAGTCCGCAACTCCGGTTGGGTAACTTGGCTTGGAGAAGTCGCTGACATCGTTCCACTTCTTCAGAATAGCTCCTGGCGTCAATGTGGGCCCAGTCTTGAGCAGAGCACCTTTGGCACGCTCCCATCTCAGCTTCGCCATGTGACCACCGCCGACCTCGAAGATGGAGCCCGTCTCCTCTCTATTCGACGGGTGAACAAGCACAGCCACGAGCGGTACTACCCAGTCTGGTTTGAGGTTTTCGAGGATGTCTGGTGGCATGACAGTTTCGGTCATTCGACTGGCCGCTAGATAGAACGTCAGCGTTGATGTCTGTCGTATACCTCGTAGAAGGTGGGATTCTGTCTCACCTATGGGTGCAATAACGTTGCAGAGAATGTTGTATTTGAACCCTTCCTTAGCCAGCGTCTCTGTGAAACCGACCTGAGATAGTTTGGCAGCTACGATCATCAGCAACTGGGCAGCTCGCCGTCTACTTCGACCATACCGGAATAGTTAGTCTGTCCAAAGCTACCAAAGAGCCCAGCAGCAGAAGAAGTGTTGATTATGCGTCCATACTTCTGCTTCCTAAAGTGCGGCCACGCAGCTCTCGCACACTATCGCAGCACCCCCCGTCAGCCAACAGAGATCCTACTCCAATGTTGAGAGCTAGATCTAGACCTTATAAGCACCCTTGACATGGACCTTGATGATGGAATCCCAATCCTCATCCTTCGTATTCTTGAAGCTGACATCCCTGAGGATCCCCGCGTTGTTGATGAGCACATCGATCCTCCCAAACGCCTGGATGGCAGTCTCGATGATCCTGTCGCCGTTCTCGACGCTGTCGTAGTTCGCGACCGCCTTGCCGCCAGCGGCTTTGATCTCGTCGACGACGACATCAGCCGCCTGGGCACGGACATCAGTATACCGCCCAACTCGGGCAACGAGGGATGTGGCGTCGACTTACCTTTGAGGATTGGCCCTCTCCCTTGAACGAGCCTCCAAGATCGTTGACGACGACGTTGGCGCCGCGAGAGCCGAAGAAGGTGGCATATGCCCTCCCCAGCCCTCCGCCGGCGCCGGTGACGACCACGGTCTGGTTGTCGAAGCGGAGCTCTGACATGATGGAAACCAGAGATGTAGCCAACGAGTATAATGTTGAAGTAGTTGAAGTAATTGAAGTCTGCGGATACCCTAATCAAAGAGGAAGTTCATGAAATTACGAAAGGACTGCTCTCGTGGAGAACAAGAGGTCAGCATATCGACCTCCACGACTTGCCTCGGCACAGACGCTGCAAGCTTCCCATTGGTGCAAACGGGAAGGGGATCTGCCGGCACCGAGAACTTCACATGCATCGTCCTGTCACATGCAATAATCCTTTCAATGGTGGGGTATCTATGTGCAGGTGACTTACTTCATGCGGTAAAGCGTGCCCCTCAATCTAGCATCTAATTCGCCATTCTCTTGTCTCTCTTGCTTTCGTATCACAAACAACATCTCCATCCTCAGGTAAATTAAATCCTCTTCTAGACTCTAGAGATCAGACTATTACTCACAAAGATAGATAGCAAACCTCATATCTGCACAAGCTCACAATCAACACTACTTCTAAAGCAATGTCACACCAGTTTACACTTGCCTGTGAGTTCTTACAACAGCAGTGACAAGCCCTGCTGATATTCTCAGTCCTAAAATACCTCATATACCCAAGCACTATCATTGGTGTCAGCTTCGCTACAAACTACTATGTCATTCAAATTCAGCTTGCCAGTTTGTCTACTGAGATGAAGGAAGGGTTCCATCAGGCTGCCGAAGAGCAGAACAATATTCAACGAGATGTCACAGAAATCACGACAGACCTTACAAGGATATATTTCACTGTCATGGACTTGGTTAAGAACTGTGCACAAGAAAAGAACTGAGGTGATTGAGAGAGTCGATTATGTCTTGCTTTGCTTTGCTTCTGCTTGAAAGTACCAGATATACCCTATGCTGCAGCGCTTTTGCGACTATAGAACCACCCAGGTAGAACACCTAGGTAATACAGATGCATTCTTGCCTTCACATAGAGTATCTGCGTAACCTCCACCGAGAAGATCTTCGTGCCAAAAGCCACCGAACATCCAAACCAGACATGCTCCCAAACACCCGACCGCACCACCCTTGCGGCCCATTGTCTGCCCACGATGCCAGAGTTCATTGACGACAAATCCGAGCACTGTATCCCCTTCCTGCTCGAGCGGCTGCGCGTCCACCGAGAACGGCACGCGGGGCAAGCGAGCCCGCCTACTTTCTTCTTGGGGCTGAATGGGGTGCAAGGGGCTGGGAAGACGACTTTGGTACGTTCGATTAGCAGTCGGGCTCTCATGTCTGCCGCACGTCGCGGGCAAGGTCGATGGTCACACCATGAACGATGTTTCCGGATCCTGAACTTGGGCTTCCACATTTGGGTTACTCGCACTCGTCCCAGATCAATACGTCAAGACACTCGGTCTGAGGCTCGGGCGGCACATCAAGCCTCTGACGCTCCCCATACCTCTGATCCCAAACTCCCTGTTCCCTACGTACCAAGCAACCCCTCTAACCCCCCTTGAACACATCTCTCTAACCCCCCCCTCACCACACAGGTCCACCACTTAACCCGCACCCTCCGCTCCCCCCCCCACAACCTCCCAACCACGACCCTCTCCATCGACGACCTCTACCTCCCGCAGCCCCAGCTCCTCTCTCTCGCCTCCGCCCACCCCGAGAACCCCCTAATCCAACACCGCGGCCAGCCCTCAACGCACGACCTCCCGCTCGCCCTGCGCACCTTCGCCTTCCTCCGCGCCAGCCTCCCGACCCGCATCCCAGCCTTCGACAAATCCGCGTTCAACGGGCAGGGCGAGCGCGTGCCGGAGGGCGAGTGGGAGGTGGTCAACCGGGTCGAGGAGGGGGAAGAGGGGAGGGTTAAGGTGGTGATCTACGAAGGGTGGTGTGTGGGGTTTCGGGCGCTGGAGGAGGGGGTATTGAGGGGGAGGTGGGAGGAGGCGGTGCGGCGGCGGGGGGAAGCGGGTTATGCGGGCCGGTTGGGGCGGTGTAGGTACGAGGATGTGAGGTTCGTGAATGAGGCGTTGAGGGGGTATGATGCGCTGACGGAGTACGTTTTTCGCCTTTTCCCTTTTGCCCCTCTCTGCTTGTTTCTGTCTTGTCTGTTACGACTTCCTGGCTCGCTCGCCGTGCAGCATCAACTAACCCCTTCCCTCCCGGTGCGTCCTCTAGCCAGCTCGACGCCCTAATCCACATGTAAGTCCCCCATGCGCCCAATCCACCGCATCCCACACCGTTCCCCACCCCCCGCTCACACCCACCCCACGCACCCACACACTGACCGCCCGCCCCCTCGTGCCAGCGACGCCCTCCACATGACAGACGTCTACGCCTGGCGCCAAGACCAAGAACGCGCTCTCCGCGCGATGAAAGGAACGGGCATGAGCGACGAGCAAGTCATCCGCTTTGTCGACGGCTGTACGTCTTCCCCCAATCCCCTCCTTCCTACCTACCCCTGCCTGCCAGGTGTGAAAGAACGATCTGCCTGCCTGGTGTGAAAGAACGATCTGCCTGCCTGGTGTGGAAGAACGGCACGAAGTAGAAAAGACAAGACTAAGAAAGGAACGGTGGAATCGATCAGATTACCCGAGCTACGAACTCTACACGGAGCCGTTGAGAGAGGGCGTGTTCCGCGGTGCAGACGACGCGAGGGGGAGACAGCTGCGCTTGGTTGTGGGGTCGGATAGGAGGGTGAGGGAGGTGTGTAGGTTGTAGGAGGTCGTCTGTCTGGCACTGGACTCGGACTTCTTCGATCGAGATGGGGATTGCGTCTGGGGGGATGTCTGTGGGGTTTTCCACTGCTCGGGCTTTCGTGTGGTCGCTGTCTGCTTTCGCTCGGTCTCGGTTTGTGTTGGTAGAGGCATAGCGGGTTAACTTGTTCGAGGAGTCTGCATGCGGAGGATCTTCAGCAAGCCGGACGCTGGAGCGCACCTAGCTTAGCCATCACAGGATGACGCTCGAGACTTGCTGCAATCGGAGTGTTCGTGGCTGGTTTCGGCCAGCAAGCGATGAGGACGCCAGGTCTCCATCAATTGCACGGGTCGTTCGAGTTCGGGTACGTACTGTGGTAGGCCGTTACGCTGTGAGATCTTAGGGCATGCATCTCGGTACACGAGAAACGAGACAGGGAGGCAGGCTACTTGCGATCAAGTCGAGCTTCGACCAATGTAAAACAGGCAGTCAACTTTCAAGATTCATTTCCTGCGTGCCACTGTTCGGGGTTACAGGCAAGGAACAATCTCACGTTCAATCTTGAGAAAAGATACATCTAGTGCTTGTTGCTACGGCGATTTTCATCCATGAATCTAAGTGATCTTTAAAATTATCATTAGAATCCAACAAAATATAACCGCTCCACCATATAAAATGACCCCATATATACATCAAATAGCGTACAGTATACAAGTGAACGAGAGGCGCCGCCGCCGCCACCGCCGCCGCCGTCCAAGCATCCAACGAACATAAGGCGTGAAAAAAAGATATCCAAGGTATATATAGTCGAGACATATATATATATCACGGCTTCGAGAGCTGCTCCTTCCGGAAAAACGTAAAGAACCCAACGCAAATAGTCAACTGAAAAAGCAGCGCGACCCAAAACCACGCCTTCGTAAACCCCTCCCCAAAGCCGGCGGAGAAGTCCGGAAAGACGTCGCCGGGCCCGAGCTTGTTGGGCGCTGTGGCGCGGGCGAGGATGGTGGCGATGGAACCCAGCACCTGGGCGGCGATGAGGGTAAACGCGATGTGGATGCGCGTCAGGGTCTGGAGGAGGATCATGCCGAAGCCGACGCCCTGCACGGCGTCCAGCACGCCGAGCCAGAGCCACAGGCTGCGGCCGACGAGGGCGCTGGCGACGGGGCCGCCGGCCCAGGGGACGTATTGCCCGATGTTGGAGGTGCCCCAGAGCAACTGACACCATCGCGGGGCGCCGAGGCCGATGGCGAAGACGGGGAGGATCCAGGAGTGGTCTTTGGAGAGGATGCCGAAGATCCATAGGAAGACGGCCCAGACGACGACGAAGAAGAGGATGACGAGGAGGACAATCTGCCAGGCTTGGGCGTGGTTGGAGCTCCATAGGTAGCCCCAGTTTCGTCCGTACGGGGCGGAGAGCCAGTAGTTCTGGATGACGACGGTGACGAAGAACCAGCCGATGATCTTCCGGCGGAAGAGGGAGACGTAGAAGGAAGGGACTTGTCCGGGGGCTTGGCGGTAATAGTCGGGTAGTCCGCCCCACAGCAGGAAACCGACTCCCCACATGAGTATGGCGATGGGAACAGTGACTGCGGTCATGACCCAGGAGTTGGAGACCGGATTCGCTACTTGGATACCGGATGCGGTCTGCTTGGTGAGCTGAGAACCCCAGTACCAGAGTGCCACAACGTAGGCCTGTTGTGTCCCTTGAATGACGCATGCACGGTAGACCCAAGCTTTGACGGGTGCGCCACCTGTTCCCATGTCAGCTTGAAGATATCTATGACACAGACTGGACACAACGCACCTTCATCACCGAAATTCAACGCAAAGAAGATTGAACCGCTGGAAGATGCGATGGCATACATCGCTGTACCGAGATTTTGGACCCATCCCCTCCCACCAGTCGTCGACGCGAAGTGCGCCATTCCGATCAAGAAGAACTGCATCCAGATTAGAGCTTATCCATCATATCTTGAGAAGCGGAATGACTTACTGCAAACCCATAGAAGACGAATGGTACGCTGAGGACGTAAATCGACTTGAAATATCTAAATACAAACCACCACATTACGGATGTCGCGAGGTATATAGTAGCTATAACGTATAGCTTTTCGGCTGTTTGTCCAACTTCGCCGGTGAGGAGCGTAATCTGGTACGAATTCGCGGCGATGATCTGCCCGAACGCGAGGAAGAACGAGTAAAGTGGCCAGTCGCCAATACGCATCTGCATCCACTTCTTCAGCCCCGTCGGTGGCTGGTAATCCTCTCCCAACAAGAACTGGTCGTCGTCCTGAGAACCTTCCTTCCCGTTGCCGTCACTTGTCGACGCATCCAGATCCTCGTTGAATATCGAGCCTGTCGGACTTGGGGCACGTGATGGCCTTTTCGAGCGGAAACCGGATGGAGCAGGGGAGTGGGTTCTTCCAAGCCGCGCGTCTCGGAATCGGTCAAACCACTTCTTCTCACTCTTTACCAAGTAATCTTCAATGCACAGGGCGCTTTCAGACGATTTGCCATCCAGACCCTCGAGTCTCTTCTCGCTGTTCAACATATTAGAGGCAGAAGACACATCAGTCTAGGAATCTTGAACTTACAATACCTTGTAATACTCGCCCGTACTATCCGTAAAGAAAGGATCCACTTTCTGCAACTTGAAATCTTTCTTGTCCCCTACTACCGAGTTCAAACTGAGCACCGAGGCACTGCTCAGTCTCGCCTGGGATCGAGCAAAGGATGCCTGAGGAGGAAGCAGTCCGTCCTCGACCCCAGGCGTACTAGGCACAGAACCCGCAGCAGAGAAGTCGGGTGAGGGCGGCGATTTGTGCAGTTCGGAAAGATTACCGAAACTGACATGCCTCGGAGTCAGGAAGTTGTGGTTCAATTGCGGTAGTGGTGGCGACGCCAATGCTGCCTGTTCCATCCGTCGACTTGCTTCCACTTGCTCAGGCGTCACCGTATACTCCTCTTCGCCGTAGTAGCTCGGAATATTGTCTTCTCCACTATCCTCATCCAATTCAGTGACGGCCACTCCTACAGGATCCTCGAGGTCATTTTGCGGGTTCCCTCTACTGTCGCGCTTCCTCAAGCGTCTCCGGCCGCGACGCTCTCCTTCGGCCGCCAAGTGACCGGGTCCTGCTCGTATACCTAAGGAAAGTGTCCGACTCAGCCCACTTGAAGGTGGCTCTTCGTGCGAAGGACTGGGTGGCCTAGAGTTAATGACACTGCTACGCCGCGACTGGTTTGGATTGCCACCGAGGCGAGCGAGATTGCCATAGCTGGACATGCGTGAACTCAGTGCCGCGATATTACCATAGCTTGATACGCGTGAATAGGATGCCACTGGTGTTGCGACGCCGCTCGGTGTATTGAACCCGGATGGAGAGGGAGTGGTTGGCCGTGTGTGCGACTTCGTTGCTTCCTTCTCGTGAATCCTGATTGCAGTAGTCTGAAGGATCTCAAGATCCTCGACCCACTGCGCAACCGGAAATCGCTGTTTCGCGGAGCGTGCTCTCATCATTGCCCTAGTCTCTGGCTTAGACGCCAAGGCGCTCTCGATGGCCATCTTGAATTGATGCAGCAAATGTGTTGTAGTGGTGGATTCCACAGTGTACCACCAACCAGGCATTTGACCGAGACCGCCAACCCGAGCTCCGATTCCCAAAGCACCTTTGCGACCGAACTCCACGGCAACCAGGCCGAATGGCTCATCTCTGGACGGTATAAGAGCAAACTCGGCGCCGCTGAAGATATACGGTGGAAGGGCAGTGAATTCGGGCTTCGAGAACACTCTCCCGGGATAGAGCTTCATCATCTTGTCCAGCTTGAGAGCGGCAAACTTTCCATAGAGATCGATGACTGGTCCTACACAGACGAGTTGAACGTGCGGGTGCTCCTCGAGCACTGAGGGGAAGACATCAGCGATCAGGTCCACGCCCTTCTGATTCGACCATCTCCCCACGAAAACGAGCAGGTCAGCCTTGGGATTCTGATCGAGACCGGCCCACTCTTGCGCCTGGCGCTTCAACTCAGCCCGACCGTCCTCGAAGGCGGGGTCGACTTTGATGTCCTCTTCTTTAGGTAATTGCTTGTCCCATTCACCGGTATCAGATGGATCAGGATTCGGCAGCTTGCCAACTTTCTTCAGGCCCCAGAAGATAGGATAACGGGCATAAGAGCGCTTGCCGTACTTTTTCGACACACCGACGGCGCCAAAGCCTTGTTGGTGGATTCTTAGATAGGAAGCACCTGCGTGAAGAAGATTGAAGACTTCGCCGAATTGCACATAGCGAGCCACCACTGACGGGTCCAGGTTGTAAACTGCGCAAACCTCTTCGACCTCTTTAGGCGTCCTCATGGGCCACAGCCCCTGAAACTCTGCGTTATGCAGTGATAGACAAGCAGGGATAGTTCCGGGAAGCAGATGGATTGGAGCTACCGCACCATGGTAGTCATTGATGTGGTAGAGGTCGATTGGGAATCTCTTGATGGCCTGAGCGATGCATTGGTTCCATGCGGAGTAGTATACCGCACTGTCCAAGTCATCCATACGAGGAGGGTATGGTTCGGATTTCGTTTGCTGTCGGAAGACGGGCGCGTCAAGTAAGACATACGTTATGTTTCTGAGCGTATGATACTGAACCTTGACCTCGTAGGGTTTCCCGAGAATGGTGACTGACATAGGTTCTGCCCGTCGGTCTACAGGATAATCGACACCACCGACACAAGGAACCACCCAGATAAGATCTTGATGACCCAGGTTCTTGCCCATAAGCTGGGCCATCACACCTAGACCTCCGATTTTGATCTTGATAGCCCAGTCCTCGATGTCATACTCCATGGTCGCTATAAGCACGGTCCGCCTCTTACCTCCAGTGGCGCCCGCCAACGCAGTGGTGGATTGCATCATTGACCTACTCGACAGTTTCATGAGTGGATTCCTGCTCTCACCTATATCATCCAGCCCCCGCTTCTTGAACTTGCGACGGATTGCCAAGGGAATGATGGCTTTCTTGTCGCTGATACCGACTTCGTTGAACTTGACCTGGTAGAAAGACTTCATGAAGGCCCAGATGCCCAAGGCCCCGGTAAGGACAGGGATGAACCAGAGCAAGAAGTAAAGAATCATTTGCTGCCATTGAGACCCTACTGGGAACAACTCAAAGCGGTAAGTTCCGTCATCCAAGGAGAACCTCCAAGCAAGATACGGTGGCGGGGGTACCTCTGTGATATTGACCACAGTCTGCCCTAAACTCGATGGAGGCATTCTGTCCAGCACCGAGTCACCATCGACATCGCCCATGACCCCAGTCTGATCAGGCTGACCGTCTGGGTTCATGCCCCACACGTTGACCTGGGCAGTTGCCGGCCATTCGGTCATGAAGTTGAATCCCCATCGGCCGTCATCATTTCCAAGCTCGATTTTGTTGTTCAGGCCAGCATCAAAGCCGTACTGGTTAAACGGCCCGTTCCAGAAAAGATGAGGGAAACGTCGTGGCGGAAGATTTTGACGTCCAAGGTCGGCGTGCTGTACGTGGTCGCTGCTACCGGCAAGTCGACTCCAGTACTGCATGATAACGTGTTCATCATCCCAGCGCTGCTGCTCTGTGCCAGACCACGGCTGGGGGGCCAAAGTATCATTCCCACCGTTGTAAGGCAGCCAGTCCGAGTACGAAGAGCCCCAATTCAACGAGTATCGGTAGCGATCTGCCCCAGCAGCTTTGTGCGAGACCCAGAACGTACCATCGTTCCGCTTGTGCAGCAAGGCTCGAGTGTAGTTCGCTGTTTTTGGGAATATCATAGGATTGTCCGGCTGGCCGACTCGGAAAAGGAAGCGGTCGACTGAGCCAGTGAAAGTTTTCCCATCCTTTGCGGTGACGTTGTTGACTGTCACGGAATGGATACCGTTCGAAACGTTGTCAAGGTCGGCTTTCCAGGTCCAATGCGTACCGACGCCTCCAACAAACCGAGGTGGGTCTATATTATCTACCGTTTGGCACTGGACACTGCTCTTGATCAATGTTGCGATCCGTTTATCTTCAGTCGTAGAGTTGATAGTCAAAGTATTTGAGATTTTATCGCAGTCCATCTCCTGGCTGAAATGTAGTTCAAGCGAGATCTTCTCCTGTTGACCAGGGGCGACCTTTGACCGAATACGCGCATCATGGCCGGGGAGGAATTTCGTAACCATTGGAGGTGGAGCAACAAATTTGTCCTTGGGGACGTATGCTTTGAACTCCCAGGCCGTCAAGGTGAGGTTGTCCAGGCATCCATTGTACTTCTCCGACCCGTCTATTCCAAGCTTCTTCGTTGAGGCTTTGAGCTTCCATTCGTCAAACGGGTAAAAGAGATTCTTGACCGTAGTGCCTTCGTCAAAAGGGCTTATCAAGGCGGATGTGTTCTTGGAGCAGTCAAACTTGTAGTCAATGGTGCTGTTGTCATTTTGATAGACGAGCCAGATGGATTGGTTGCCCTGGGCGTTATCCGTAAAGTCTTGCACGCCGCTGAATCGAGAACGGACTGTACTCCACATGCCAGTCTCCGTGGGTGTGCCGTTGCTACCTGGATAGAACAAATCCCTTGTTTGGTTGGAGAGCTGCTGTAAGAACCAGCCGTCGTTCAAGACGGGAAACTTTTCGCGCATATGGTACATGCTTTTAATGATGTTCCTGATCGGGCTGGAAGGATCCCGGTGATCCAGACTGACCGAGTCATCATTGCAGCCGTGCAGCGCGGAATCGAGTGGGAACTGGTAGTATTGGGCGGACCCCAGACTGTAGCATCCATGCGTCTGCCAGGCGGTCGCGGCCGACATGGCTTGCCTGCCGAAAATGTAATTGTTTGCAGTGTTGTCGAGCACGTAAAAGGCCTGCTCCTCGCCCCACAGTAGCAGGGGTATACCTGGCATATGCAACGTAGTAATAAACATCCCCAGAAGCATCTTCTCCGTGCCGTTTTTGATCGCTGGCCAGCGAAAGACATCTTGATTGGTCACGCCATACATGTGTCGAGGATCGTAAACGCCAGTATTCGGGTTGACAAGATCATTCGTGAGAAGCATCGTGTTCCATGCATCGACCCAATTTACCGGAGCATCGTAGCCGGAAGCCAGATTCCCATCCATACCCAGGAACCTTGTCAGAGACCGGTAGACAGTATAGTGGAAGGCCGCCGCATCAAGCGCATTCTTGCCGTGATCACGAATAAAGAACTTGTTGTCCGAGCGGTTGGTCATCTTCACGGCCTCTTCAAGCGTCCCAGGAAGCATGTCGGGTTGCCGTCCTCTGCCGAGATAGACAGAGCCGAATGTATTTCCTCCGGTGATCTCTCCCGGCATGAAGAAATTGTCCTTTCCATGTTTGCGGGCGCATTGGCGGATGTAGTCGCCAAACTCCCCTTGCGCGTCGACGGTGACTTGAGTTGCTTTGTCAAAGCGAAAACCGTCGATATCGAGTTGGGCGATCATGATGCAGGAATGTCTCTGAATCTTTTCCCGAACGGACGGCACCCATTCTCGAAGACGATCCTGGACACTAGCGAATTTTGAGAGTTGACGTTGCCAATCTGGGAAGACACCAAAGGCTTCGGTGTCACCATACTTGGGTCTGAGTTAGTCTCATGACCTTCCACTACGCCGAGCATCATCCTTACCTGGTCGAATTCGCTGTCGTAACAACCATTCATTCTGTCGGTCACATCCTTCCCTACTGGGAATCCAGTCTCCAGCCAGAATCGGGGATACTGGCACTTGTCCTTGTAATTGTTACCCGGATGGAAATCGAGATACTGTCGGCTAGATTTGAAATCGACGTGATGTTCCGTTAAGGCGAACGGAGTCGTGGTGTTCATATAGCCCTCGAAGCCAAGGAGATCACCCATACTGTAACGATGTTAGCGGCGCACGCGCAGAAGACGATGTGGGCAGTAGCTTACGTAGCCATGGTATTGTCCATCACGACATACATCCCTCTTCGATGTATCTCGGTAATGGCGGACCGCCATTGTTCGATATCCCCAAAATGCCGGTCTAGAAGAGTGAAGTCTAAAGGACTATATCCATCCGCTCCCCAAGGGGCGTTGATGAAGGATGATCCAGCGATGTAGAGTGCCTGACACCATCAGCATCGACGTCCCACGAGTCGGTGACTCCTACAGCCGGTGTTGTTACGGTACCTTGATCCCCATGCCTTGTAGGTAGTCCAAGCTATCGACCAAGCCAGCGACATCGCCTCCGTGCCGCAGCTGGTTGGCCATGTGGTCATGTTCGAAGACGGTGCCATTGGCGTTGTCGTTGGATGGGTCGCCATTGACGAAGCGATCGAGGAAGAGGGTATAGAAGGGGAAGCGCCAGTTGGAGGGCGACTTGTGGTAGGTATGGTTATCCCACTCGCCCCAGTAATCGACTGGATTGACGGCGGTGCGGTTCTCGTTGAGATTGAAGCCAACCTGAGCTGGATCGAAGCGGAGGGCCGTCGAGGTCAAGCAGAAGGCCGACAGCAGAGCACCCACAGGGCCCCACAGCATGGTGTGGCGCGGTCGTATGTACCGATAGGTCCCGGGCACTGGACCTCTGGAGGTGAGGGAGGCAATAGGTGTGAAAGAGAGTGCCCGCTACTTTTCGGGATCTCAGGTAGGCCAGAAAAGCCAGTCCAGCAACCGAGGAGAACGAGCGATAAGGATGGGGCTTAAACGAGGGTCAATATGGAACGAGCGTCAACATCGAATACAAAACCTCTCCGAAGGTGCCCAAAGACGAACTCGTAGTCAATTACGGCTGAACGAGTGTGTAAGGTAAAGCCGGGATAAAAAGTTGAAGAGCAAAGCAAGTAACGGTTAGATGGCAGGCCAGACTAGTGTAAGCCTCCTCCACACAAGCACACCCCCCTTTCACTGTGCAGAGTGAATCGGTGTGCTTGTGCACATGTGGATACGCTCCCTCGGGAACGATCATTGTACATAAGATAGCAGGTAGACCAGAAACTTACGGAGCTTAACTCCAATGGTGTTGGGACGAACTATTTTGGGCCCGTAAATATCTTCATCAGCCTTGTGTGTGCCTAAAGCGGCTACAAGATTACACTGCATGGAGAGAGCAGAACCGAAGAGATACGTAAAAGTTTAACTTGAGCAGACAGAAAGGAAGCATAACACGGTCTTGAGATGACTGCAAATGATGATGTTATTAATAAGCAAAGAGATTAATGACGAAAACGAATCAGTATGATGCACGAAAACCTTTGTGGATATCGGGAATCCTGGCATAGCGTGAGACCAAGGAGAAGCGGGAAACGGAACGGTCTGTCAGGCAGCCAAACACATCCCATAGCCTATCCCCCTTCCTGATAAACTCGCAGGAAGATCATAACAAAGTTATGCCGGCTCCAGATGGAACTGGGTGTTAGACTTTGAGTTGGAGGACCAGAGTGATAGCGTTCATACGAAATACCTACGTTGAATTAGTGCTTGGGTCGTCGTCCAGAAGAATAGGCCAACTTCTGGTCGTCATGACCAAGATGCCGGTGCGTGAATGGTAAGGTACTGTAGAAATGCTAGTCATGAAAGCACGCTATGATGCACCGTAATACTCGTATCCTCTCATCCTGAGGTGGTCATCGGAGCGGCTGCACATCTGAGCGGCTGTCTTCAAACACGACGAGAAGAATCCTTTCCCCCAGATTCGTCATATCAGCTCTCAGATCTTAGTTTCTCAGCGATTGCTCGGCAGTGGACGTCTGCAAAGGTACTGTACGGCAGAATACGACGGTGAGGTAAAGTGGACCAAGCTAATAAGGCTTATGTTTGGGAGACTGTCGTGATTGACGTACTGTCGCTGATATGCCGGTTGATTATTAATTGAGTTAGAGTAGGGCTGTCCGTGGTTGTGGGCTCGGTACCTTGACGTTAGGTGACTCCGTCCGAAGTACGTATGTAAGCTACTTCGTACTGTAGGTATGAAGTAATAGTAATACGGGATACTTCATGCCGTCCGCTCGTTTCCTTGAAGCTTTTTTAGCGACGTGGCGCATCACCGCGATGGGATAACCTGGAAAGGAGTGCATACCGTATGGATACCTTAGGTACCTTACATTATGATGATGGTACGGTGCGGCCATGTAAGGTCCGGTTCGCTAAAGGCTCGGAGATGATTTGTCCGTCCTCCATATATTTATTAAGCGTGGAATCGTTGAGAGCGATACTGTACCTTACCTACCTACCTACCTTACCTTACAGTACAGTGGGATCTCAAAAAGGCCCAGGTGGAGCCTCTTTGAAATTTAGGAAGATTAGGAAAAGAAGACAAACAAAAAATGTTTAATATTGAATAAATGCCGTGAAAAAATCAAATACGAAGCAATGGAAAGTAAACGGCTGAAGCAATTATAGATGATTAATTATGTAAGGTACCTAGGTAAGTGAGCAGGGAAAAAGGGGAAACAAAATTATGTGATTTCGGTCTCGCAAGTCCCAAGGCACCATAAGTTTCAGCCACGCAGATATGTGGCTATCAGACAGTCCAAGCCCCTAATAATGATCTCACTCTTAGAAGGTTTCAAAGACACCTTCTCATCTGCACTGCGCCTCTGCCGGTGCCGGTGCCGGTGCCGGGGCCGGTGCTGCGCTTAGCATAGTCAGGACACTGGAACACCAGTGCCATCTCTTCCATGCTTTTATCCTGAAAAGAATTCCATCCCCACCAGTCGAAACTGTGTTCTCACTTTAACGTTATTTGCCCATCCAACAGCGTCTGTGCACAACTTTCACATGCGACTTTTCTCACGCCCTGATCCAGAGGTCGGTTTCTGTTATGCCTACCGTCCGCCTCGCTACAGGATTGATGTGATGATGCAGAGCAGACATACACATACATATGTGCCTGTTGGCTGGCTGTCTCAAACCGGTTGCTCGCCTGCTTCCAGATTTAGGTGAGTTTGGAGGGTGCATACACCGTCAGAGGACATGAAGAAGTCTCTTCACTCACTACGGAAAGTGAAGCAAGAGAAGGAGCAAGAGAAGAAGAAGAAGAAGAAGAAGAAGAGAAAAGAAGAAGAAGAAGAGAAAGAAGAAGATACAGTACCAATCCCTGAACTTTACCTGCCAGACAGAAATTCCACTTGCCCAGGACCATGACGTGGGAGGACCGAGCTCTGCACCGTCTGTCAACCACACACGCAAGAAACGAGGGTTCCATCCGTCCCGGCAGAAGCGCCTGCGTGCAGCGAGCCACGCGTCGCAACGTTAAGGTATAAATATCATTTACCTTTCAACCCGCTCCATCTGACGGGTAAGGTACTGGGAGTTTTATACATGACTGCAGTAGAGCTAACTTTAAGAATGATATACATACCTATGGTACACGGAGCTTTCCGGAAAGGAACTGTTCCATCTCTTTCCGATTTTTCTCTCTCTCTCTTAGCGTTCATCCTATGAAAAGTAGAATCGAGTAAAGCATCATGTTGACCAAAGAATGTGTACTGTACAGTACATATCTAACAATTGAATTTTTTGATTCTGACGTTGGTAGTTGTGTCTGAAAGGGAGCATCTGAAGACACATCATTGCAGGACTTTGCATGCAGCTTTGATTCGTCAATGGAGGCACAACTTCATTGAAGTCTCCGTCATTCTATGGGCCTTTGAAGGCGCCCGCCATATCAGCGTCGTGCTCTCATGCCCATCCACTGCGTTTTCAATCGCTTTCATCAAGACTTGATAGTAATAGTCTTGTGATATTCTCCGCATTCTACAAGTTTATAGATCACTACTATCAATCTCTGATAACTTTCAAATTCTTTCAAAAAAGCAGAATCTTTGACACCAGGTACGAGGTACCCCATCCTCGATGGAGAAAGCGTAGTACCAGTAGCCTTAGTCTCCAACAACACCAAGAACTATGGAGACATACTCTACTTTTCTGCCTGGAAGATGACAGGCACACCAGGCACCGCGAAGCTAATCCGGCCGTTATTGCGCAACAAGTTGCGCACCTCCTCTGCATCTCCCGGCAGCTCGCTCTTCCGTCCCCAACACCACGAGCCGAAGCCGTCGAGTACGGTTCGAGAGGGGCGGACGGAATATCGATGGCCTTCGCGCAAGCAGTCAAGTTCGCCTCCGTTGGCAGTCACCGCATCGAACGGCTCCAGTGCGTATTTCCGCACGTACAGCTCCAGGGGGAGAAAGTCCTGCAAAATCAACCTCGACGGGTAGTCGTCTGAGCCTGTGTTGTCCAGGAAACAACCGGCGCCCGAGGGCAGCTCCAGTCTCTCGTCCGATTCTTGATCTCGGATCTCGAAGATATCATCGAGGCCCTGGGCGAGATGAAATGGCGTGTCTTCCATTGCGACAGTGATGGGTCGAGTTTCATGGGAGGTAACGGAGACGATCAAGTTGAATGTTGGCGAGCCGGCAGAAAGGTGGCAGACACTTGAGGAGGTCGACAGAGAGGCGGCGGATCATCTCTGACGGTAACCTCCATGAAATCGGTCGCTCGTTGCAAAGGAAGGGACTCCGGTCGATCTCTTCCCAAGTGACCGAGATGTTCTTCCTTCGCGCCATATTGGCACCAGCTCCGTCCCCCGCTCTCGGAGAATCCGATCAGATATCTGTGGCCGTTCCGAACAAGCGGTCGCCAAAACTCATGCCTGGGATGAAAGCTGATGGTGTGAACCTCATCAATCTCCATTGGCCTGATCGTTCTGGGCCTGGGCGGGGTGGTATCGCTTGGAGGAATGACGATGACATCCCCTGAGTCGGCATCGAGGAGCTGAAGGAGACCATGCTGCAGAGCCGTCACGATGTCGAAACCGTAGTCGTCGCCTTGCAAACCGTCCAGAAGAAGTGTCACCGGCTGGGATGGTTCATGTCTTTTGATGCGCAGCTTCGGGTCACTGGAGAGCGTCTCTCGTCCAAGATTCAGGACTAGGTGGGGGTGACTGCTCAGGAGGAGTGTGAGGACTGGCGTCGGGTCGCCTAGGGGCTGGACGTCGGCCATGTTGACGCACAGCTAAATTTTACTTCTTCGGGACAAGAAAGTATCGGGAGCACTGAGGTCTCAGGAGTGATCTTGTCATATTTATATCGATCAATCTCTATGAGAAGCTTGAACATGGCTGTGAGATATTCATAAAAGTAATTGACGTGTAACTTATCACAAGTCAGTGTGCAAGAATAGGTCCGGTAGCATTCAATGTTGAGATTATCAATGAGTGTCGATCATTCAAATGAACGTCTTCTGAAAAAGAGGATTCTTTCGATTACACAACAAACAGATTCTTCTGTGTTGCAACACTGAAACATAAATATCATTTACCCTTTTAAAAAGCTCCATCTGACAGGTACCGGGATGATATTAACTATTTAGGGATGTAAACTACTGCAACGCAGTACAAATACCTAAGGAGGTACAGTAAGGTAAGATCCTGGGAGGTGAACCCACAAGTCACACAGGTAAGGTAGATCAGGGGAAGAAGGTGCATAATCTTGGCATACGGGATTGTTGAACTGAATGCCCCTTTTGAACCAGGTGAACTAAAGTGGAGATACATGTCAAAACATCATGCCTCATTCCATTACCTTAGTGGTTCAGAGCCCTACAGAGGTTTCAGGAACATGCAGAGTTTGCTAGGACAAACAGTTTGCTACAGATAAAAGTTTTTTCTTTCATCAATTGAAGGCCTTCTTATAGAGTCACATTTTCATAGAGTAGCTAGACACTTATGATTACACATTCATTTCATTAGTCACTTCTTCTATATTTGACAGATTATGAGCCTGAATGTATATTGATATTCTTTAAAATTCATTCATTAAGTCATTTGTTTCTATTCAAAATGATAGAAGAAAAAACATCTCATTGTTATTATTATTTTACAGACACTAGAAAGAGCCCTTTAAGAAGTAAAGTGAATTCAATGTATAATGAGAAGTTATTTACATCAAACTGTTATAAATTCATGAATGAAATGATCAAAAACAACTTTCATAATTATTTTAAAGTTAAATCTTTACATTAAAAACAACTTCATCATCAATTTAAATGTTCTCATCATACAAAATGACTACAATATCATATGATCTCATGTTTTCAAAAGTTACAAAACTTAAGAAGTCAATGAACTACTTATTATAAAGAATGTTGATTAAATACAGTTTGATGAGTGCTGAATTATAAGATTTAATAATAAAGAGTAATGTTGAATTCTTATCAAAGTTAGATGTTTCAAGTCAGTCAGTAATGACTGAAGAATTTATATCTAAAATAATGATGATTATATTAATAATCTTAACAGATGTTACTTAAGCTGACTAAATTACATAAAACAACAAGATTACAATCATCATTATTCTTATTGTCAGCTTAAAGATCACTGTTGTTATAGATGACATAAAAATAGCAAAAAAAATATAAAATCATTTTGCATATCTTTATCTATCTTACAGATTTAATCTCAAATATATTCTATTCAATAATTTATATGTCTATCAACTCAATCAATACTTCTCTGTTGATGCTTATACTTTAAAGTATAAAACACTCTTAAAAGAAATTGCAGTCTTTAATTTTATTATTGATGAAATTCTAAAGATCATTACTTTTTTATTGAATCTAAAATTCTTTTATTCTCAATAAGTAATGATGAAATGCTCTGAGACTCATAATGTAATCTCATTTCTTAATGATTTAATTGTCAAACTAATTGATGAAGAGTGTCTTAAAGAAGAAAATGAGAAGCTTGCTTTAATGAGTAAAAAGAGAAATTATAAAGACAAGAAGAAAAAGAATAAGAAGAGAAATGTTGATAAGAATAAAAATGAAAATGAGATGTATATTTACTGTAAGAAAGCAGTTCACTTTAAGAATAATTGCTGAAAATTACATCTGAAAAAGATGTTTAAAGAGATAAAGAAGAAGCAAGAGACTAAAAAGAAGAAAGAAAAAAAAAAATTTTTTTTTAAGTTCTGAAGATAAGCAGTATAATGAGAATACAGTGATCTTAACTGTGATAGAGAACTATAGTTTTGTAATTAATAAGATATTATAAATAATTAATTTCAATATAATACAATATATGTGCTGTGATCTCTCTGCATTTAACTTAATTAAAACATTCAACAATGAATTCTCTATAAGAGAAGTGTCTAAAGTGATGTATACTTAAAAGATAGAAATGATTGACTTACAATTAAAGAATAATGATGAAAAGTCTTAAAATATCATTTTAATAAATATTTATTTTATGTTTAATAGAGAGCTCAATCTTTTCTTAATTGAAATGATTAAAATGAAAGAGATATTAATTAAAATCAAGAACAGATTACTACATATAAAGAATAAAGTAAAGAGTATACTTAATTATGCAGTACATAAAGATAAGTTATATTATCTTTAAATTTTAATAATGAGAAAATCTGTGAATAAGAATAAGATTATGTCAGTTATTAAAGATAATAAGATCTTAAAAGCTACTTAATATTAATGTTTTAATTATATAGAGAATTCAAGTCTTAATAATGTGTCAAAGAATTCTGAAATAGTGAGACTCAACTTATAAGAACTTATAAAAACATTATTATACTTATATGATGTCTGTATGAGAGCAAATCAAAAGAAGAAGATCTTAAAAGAACTGTAAAACTGAGTTATAAAGATGACTAAACTGATTTACATTAATGTTGTTAACTCTGTCACACTGAAAGTATATGATGAGTTTTTATAATATATAATCTTCACAGATGATCTTATTTGCTGATGATATGTTTGTAATATGAAAACAAAAGGTCAGATAAAAGATGAAATTGAACAGTTTCTTAATATGCTTTTTATTCAGATGAATTTATGAATTGCATAGATACAACTTGATAATGAAAAGAAATTTAAGAATAAGTTCATCATTGAATAATTATGAAGTTTTAAAATTATCTATGAAACAACAGTTTCTTATGAACTGAAGCAGAATGAAGTGACAGAAAGAAGTAATGAACTTTTGACAGCAAAAGTTAGAATTATAATTTTAAATAATAAAGTCTTTAAAACTTTATAATTAAAGACTGTTAAAACAGTATATTATCTTCTTAATTAACTCTTAATGTCAGCTCTTAAAAACAACAAGATCTCAATTTAGTTACTGTTTAAATTTCTTAATAAGAATAGATCAGTGAATCTCATTAATTTTAGATATCTTCAGTGTTTTGAATGCACAGCATATATGTATATATTAAAGAAGATCTGAATGATGAGAACTAAATTTGAATCTCAGAGCAATAAGAAAATTCTTATTAAATATAAAGAAAGAAATCAATATAGAATATGATTTTCTGAAAAGAAAAAGACAGACTGAGTAATTAAGATAAGAGATGTGCAGTTTAATGAAGATTCATCAATCTATAATGTTAAAGTTGCAGTCTCAATTTCTAGAGTCACTTAATCTCACACTGTTAATGCAGAACAAAAAAGTATATAATTATTTTTTTTATTTTCTTTTTAATTCTCATCATTGTCACTGTCTTCAGAGTACATATCATCATATCTTCTCATACTGATATTGTCAAATCAGTTAAAAGAAATGAAGAAAGAGAAAGAAGATATTATGAATATTTTCTTTATAATTGATAAATCAATATCAGCTGAGTCTTAACACTTTAAAAGAGAAAGATAACTTTCTATAAAGCTAAAACTTAAAGCAATTATGATTTATCTGATTGTGTTTAATGTAATTATTGATGTCATAAAAAAGAAAGAAAACTCTAAGAATGAATCTTAGATGTTTAAATAGGCAATTGTAAGTCACAAGTTGAAAGACTGAAAGAAAGCAATGAATAGTAAATATAATTTGTTAATGATTAACTTTACATAAACTTTAAAGACATTATTATCTAATTGATGAGTTCTAAAAGATAAATAAGTCTATCATTACAAAAAGAGATCTAACAGCTCAATTTTACAGCATAAGACTTGATGAATAGTTAAAGAATTTGAACAACAATTTAAAATTGACTACAAAGAGATCTTTATCATAGCTGTGTTTTATAACTATAAATTGAAACAAATAAACATTAAAATGACTTTCTTACACAATGATTTGAAAGAAGAAGTCTATATGATTTAACTTACTGAATATGAAAAAGAAAGAGACAAGATATATAAATTAAAGAAAGCTTTATATGAATTAAAACAGTTATCTTATCTGTAATATAAGATGATACATTGCTTTCTTGTCAGCCTTGAATACACATGAATTTATGCAGACAATAATGTGTTTAAAAAGAGAACTTTAATTGTTACTGTTTATGTTAATAATATTCTTTTATGTGAACTCAATAAGAATGAAATTCTAGATCTTAAGATCAAATTAAGTAATTATTTTAAAATGATTAACTGTGAAGTCTGTAAGCATTACTTAGAAATGCTAATTACATAAAATAAAACTTTACAAACTCTTATTCTGTCATAAAGAATCTATCTTACAGAAATGCTCAAAGATTTCAGTCTACAGAATGTTAAGACAGACATAACTTCAATGAAACTCAGAGTCTATCTTATAAAGATTATTAAAATAGCTGAATGAGAGTTAATAACTTAATATTAAAAGATTATAGAATCTTTTATGTATATTATGACACAAATGTGACTCAACATCATATATACAGTGTCAATTTTTAGTTAATTTACACATAATTTTAACAATACACATTGAAAGACTCTGAAATAAGTATTTTAATATGTATAAAAAACTTTAGACATTGTTCTTGAATATAAAATTGAGTGAATAACTTAAATTATTAAAGTATTTAAACTTAGACTGAGAGAAAGATCTTGAATTAAAAAGATTTACATCAAAGTATATATTTAAGATAGTTAATGAATCAGTATTCTGAAGTTTAAAATGTCAGAAAATTATTGTTTTATTCTCTTATAAAGTGAAATACATGATCTTAACAGAAACTACAAAGAAAGCAGTCTGAATAAAGAAATTACTTAAAGAACTAGAATTAAAGAGATTCAGGACAGTTATGATTTAAATAAATAATTAAAAAATTATTGCTTTGATTAAGAATTCTGAGTTTTATGTCAGAACAAAACACATTGATATACATCATTACTTTATAAGAGAAGTTAAATTCTGCAGACTTATTTATCTTAATTACATTCTTATAAGCAATATAACTGCTGACAAGCTTACAAAGTCATTTTTAACATTGAAATTTACTTATTTTACAAATCTTATAAGTCTCATCAGTCAGTAAAAGATCTTGTGATCTAATGATATGACACTTGAGTTCAAAACTCAAGAGACACTCATTCAAATTGAGTCAGAGATGTTTCAATATTGTCTCATTGACTTTTAAAGTTGATGAGACACTATAAGATTTTGTTTTTTATCTTATCTCACTGTCACTGAAACAGCCTGAGAAAGTGTGTCAAAACATCATGTCTCATTTCATTATCTTAGTGATTCAGAGCTCTACAGAGATTTTGAGAACATGTGAAGTTTTGTTAAAGCAAACAGTTTGCTATGAATAAAAGTTTTTTCTTTTGCTGATTGAAGGCCTTCTTATAGGGTCACATTTTCATAGAGTAGCTAGACACTTATGATTACACGTTCATTTCACTAGCCACTCCTCCTATGTTTGACAATACATACATACAATACGCGTACCTGTGACTGCGTTGAACTGCAACTGTGCTGGGACGCAACGTCCTCGAACTTTGTCGTCACGACACGACGTTTGAGGCTTGCAGGGTGGGGGTTCTGCACATGGAAGCGATAAAGCTCTCGTCGGTGGCGGGATGGATTGTCATCCCCAAATATAGTAATGCGTGCGTTCAAAAAAAAAAAAGGCAAGTCGCTGGCTTCGATGATAGCCTCTTTCCTGCCGGAGCAGTGAACCCCCTCGACCGTTTACGTTCACATCAGCGTTCTCGTCGTGGTAGAAAAGCGACATTGCATATGCGTGAGCCATGAAGCCTAGTAAATATATGTACAGCAACGCCGAGCGTAGCCACTCCCCTCCCCCATCGCATCGCTCACCACTCCAACGGTTCCTGCACGACCTCGCCTCGATTCGTCTTGGGCACGGGCGCCGCTTCGACCTGGACCGGACCCTGCCTCGCTCCCCGCTTCAGATAGCCGGTCCCGTCCAGCCACGGCGTCTCCATCGTCCTCCTCGCCTCAAACGTCTTGATCTTACCGTCCATCTCCATCGTCAGGCCGATATCATCCAACCCGTTGACCAAGCAATGCTTCCTAAACTCCTCGACCTCAAAGTCAGCGAGCTTATTGCCGTCGGCATCGTTGATGCGCTGGTGGACGAGATCGACCTCGATCTCGCGCCCGGCTTTCGCCTCGTCGGCGATCTTCTGCAGCGTCGACGGGGAGGGGATGGCGACGGGGAGCATGCCGTTCTTGAAGGTGTTGTTGAAGAAGATATCGGCGTACGAGGGCGCGATGACGCACATGATGCCGAAGTCGAGTAGGGCCCAGGGAGCGTGTTCGCGCGAGCTTCCGCACCCGAAGTTGGGGCCCGTGACGACGAGGATCTTGGCGTGGCGGTAGGGCTCCTTGTTCAGGACGAAGGCGGGGTTTTCGGACCCGTCTTCGTGGAAGCGCAGCGCGTAGAAGAGAGCGGAGCCGAGTCCGGTTCTTTTGATGGTCTTGAGGAATTGCTTCGGGATGATGGCGTCGGTGTCGACGTTCGATCTCTCCATTGGGGCTGCGATCCCCTTCAGCGTCGAGAATTTCGGTAGACCGGTGGATGACTTGATGGTATGGTCGTTGACTTGAGGACCTGCATCCTCTGGAATGTCCATGAGGCGGTTGAAATCTTCATCTGTTTCGACGTCGCTAACCTCTGGACTGACGTCGAGCTTTGGCGCCGCTTTCACCGGCGTGGCGTTGTGATCGGCCACCTTCCGGACATCTGCAAGTTTACCGACTATGGCTGCTGCAGCTGCCATGGCTGGGGACATGAGATGAGTCCTGCCGCCAGCGCCTTGTCGTCCTTCGAAATTTCTGTTGGATGTGCTCGCGCATCGTTCCATGGGTGACAGGATATCGGGATTCATTCCCAAGCACATGGAGCAGCCCGCCTCTCTCCATTCAAAGCCTGCGTCTGTAAATATATTGTCTAGACCTTCCGACTCTGCTTGCTGCTTGACAAGTCCACTGCCAGGAACAACCATAGCCCTCTTGAGGTTTGGGGCAATTTTCTTGCCTTTGACAATCCGTGCTGCGGATCGTAAGTCCTCGATGCGAGAGTTCGTGCAGGAGCCGATGAATATCTTGTCCAGCTCTATATCCTGCATTGATGTACCTGGGGTCAATCCCATGTATTCAAGTGCACGTCTTGCACTGTCCTTTTTGCCCTCATCGGCAAAGTCGTCCGGGCTGGGCACAACACCGGTGATGGGAACGACATCCTGCGGTGACGTACCCCACGAGACGGTTGGGACGATGTCTTTCGCGTTGATGAAAACGTCTACGTCGTATTTGGCCCCTTCGTCAGACTTCAAGCTAGACCAATACTTCACCGCCTTTTTCCACTCGGGTGAGTCAACCTTCGGCGACAATGGTCGGCCTTTGAGATAGTCAAAAGTGGTTTCGTCCGGTGCGATCATGCCTGCTCTTGCGCCACCTTCAATGGACATGTTGCAGATGGACATCCTCGCTTCCATACTCAGTCCTCTGATAGCGGAACCACAAAATTCAATCACCGCGCCTGTGCCTCCAGCCGTACCTATAACCCCAATCGCATGCAGGACTACGTCCTTGCTACTCACGCCTGGCAGCAATTCTCCGTCAACTTGTATCCTCATGTTCTTACTCCGCTTCGTGATGATTGTCTGTGTTGCGAGGACGTGCTCTACTTCACTGGTTCCAATACCGAACGCCAGAGCTCCGAAAGCGCCATGAGTGGATGTATGGCTATCACCACAAACGACCGTAGTGCCTGGGAGGGTAAAACCTTGCTCGGGGCCAATGATGTGTACGATTCCTTGACGCTTATCGCCGAGGCCGAAGTAGGTGATGCCAAACTCCTTGACGTTATCTTCGAGAGTGAGACATTGTAGGCGGGAATCTGCCTCCTCGACGAAAGTGTTGACGCTTTTGAAGTTCTTTCGAGAAGTGGTAGGTATATTCTGATTCTGGTCAGTTCTTGCTGGCTGGGAAGAGAAGAAGATCGGGGACCTTACATGGTCTGTAGTTGCCAGCGTACAATCTGGTCTCCTCACCCTCCGTCCTGCGTTCCGCAGACCTTCAAAAGCTTGCTATTACTCGCATCAGTCAACCTTACCACTGCGGTTCTGTTCCTACCTAGCTTACCGGTGAAGTCACTTCGTGGACTAGATGTCTGTCTAAATCACCGTCAGTTCAAGTCCTAGGTATCGAACCGTGTGTTACTCACCGATGTAGAGAAGGATTGTGCCATCGTCTCGTTCGTCCACAATGTGGTCTTGAAAGACTTTATCGTAGAGCGTCTGCGGCTTTTTCTCGGCGGAAGGCATACTTGTCGATGTGTCGTTAAATCAAACTAAGAAATTGTCTTTGAATTAAAGCAGACAATAGGATCGAAGACAATATGTAGAAGTGTAAGCAGGGTGGTTCTTGTGAATGCTCATGAAGCTCTCCGATGATCGGAGGGGTAGCCCCACGAAGGGGTCAGCGAACACCGAAGCCATCTGATAGGTCGGTGCGGAATGACGGCCGCCGAGACCTGGGGACATCAGATATAAGAGTAAGGTAATATTGCAGACATCTTGCTCCAACTATTATCTTCTGCGACAACACAAAGCAGATGTGAACCATGTATGCTCTGTGACGCGTTTGACGCTTTCTTCATTATTGCATACTACGTGCTCAGAATGTAATGCATTGACACGTATTGATAATGCCAGAATCCGAGACAGATATCGCATGTCGTACTCTGACAGCCAATCCGTATACTTATATTCAACTCTCAGGCCACAGTGTTTGCCGGACTAGATATCCCTGCGTGCACCTTTCTGTCGGTCCCATTGCCACTCAATCTGTGAATTGTCCTTCTTCCTACGGAATCTGCGATCCTGTGCCCCACGATCTTCCTTCTCACTCGAAGCCCTTCGCTTCTTACCTGGCTCTTCGATTGAACATGACATAGTCCACCATCGTGCTCGGTGGCGCGAGTCGGGCACAGCTGTCCTCGACGCCCTTCGCTCACTATCAGCGTGGCTCGAACACCAGCATTGTTCTTCTCTGCTCTAGCCCTTTTCCGGCCCTATACCAGCCAAGCAAGCCCAACTCTCCAAGTTCAAACCCCTCGGGGTCGACACTCTAACAGGGAACATCACAAATACCACCGAACCCGAACTCGCCGCCCTCTTCGCCCCCTTCGCGACCATTATCGCCTGCACCGGTATGACTTACCCGCCCGGGACCCAACTCAATCTCACCCGTGCCATACTCGCTTCTCCTACCCGCCCCTACTTCCCTGGCAGTTCAGCGTCGACTACGACATCATCGGCCGTGGCAGCTCGCACTCAGCGAGCAGCTGTGTGGGCGACAACCCCTGCCGCAGCAGACCGGGATTGACTGGGTCATTGTCTCCACTGGTCTCTTTATGAGCTTTTTGTTCATTCTGATGTTGGTGTCGCGAGTGCAGATCGAAAGGAGGTAAAAGCGCTAGTCGGATGAGAGGATAAAGTCACAGCGACGGCAACGGAGGACATTGGGAGGGTCGTTGCAGAACTGGTGTGGGCGGCACCGGAGGTGAAGGGAGTGGTCTTTACGGCGAGAGACACGCTGAGCTTTTGCCAGTTAGCGGGCATGGTTAGAAATGTTTCCGGTAGGGTAGTGGGGAGGGAAGAGCGCAGTGGTGAGAATTGAAGGAGACACTGGCATTGGATGAAAGAATGGAACAACGAAATATAAAGTCGTGTTCGCAGATGGAAAAGTGGTGGCTTAGAATGAAGAGGGGCCATTCGACGTGAAAAGAAGGATGAAGCTGCAGGATGTTGAGGAGTGGGCGAGGGAGAACTCGACGTGAATAACGAGGAGGACAGGAGATCTGGAAATAAGATCAACGGTCTCAGTCTGGGTTGACGTGACTGTTAAGGCCATCCCCTGACATCAATATCACAGGCGAAAGAGCCGAGCCAACACGAAGCCCGTTGTACCTGATCAACAAAGTGACATCTATTATTCTCTTGGAATGTACCAAGCTGTTCTATCACGGAAGTATGCCAATGCCTCCTCGGTTGTCCTCCCGAAACACCCACAGCGCCAAACGATGCCTCACAACCAACCCTAGCAAGCCACAAGCGATTTGCATGGCCAATATGCCTATCGCAAGCCTGTCTTCCCTCATCGGTCCAAACCAGACAAGCCAAAGATTCAGAATGGTAAGATTCGTGGACTCCACGACCTCCCCTTTAGCGTTCCTCTCCACCCGTAACAACCGAAAGCGATCGAGAATGGTCAGAGCCGCGGCGACTGGGGTCGAAGGTGGATGCTGCCATTGTGTGACAGATGGCTCAAGAAGACCAGTTCGCGCGTTGAATCGGGGTAATCTGTGTCTTGGACATGGTACAATATGAAACAGCTGCGGTGAAGAGTAGATGAAGTTGAAGATCTGAGGGATGAATAAAAGGAGTAAGGTCTTGCTGAAATGGCCTAGAATTCCCACAACGGCGAAGACCATACCGGCGAAGTAGCAGTACGTGTCCCCAACGAAGACCTTTGCTGGAAACCAGTTATGCCACCACAAGGCTAGTGAAACGCCTATGAAAGGGAGTAGTAGATACAGTGAGAAAAGATGGGAATCTGTCGCAGGGTGCGGATAAGGTGAATATGGAACAAGATAAAGGGTGTCGTTGAGGACTAGTAGTAGAGCGATGACCAGCGACTGGGAGACCTCGATACCATTGATGCCTGCCAAGATGTTGATACTGTTGGGACAGAAGATGGCTATTGCAGCCATATAGGCATAATAGATCCACCCAAGATCGAGCAGCTCGCCGAAGTATTGTTGCAAGGGAAGAGGGACGACCACCTTAGTCACTCCAAAGTCGACGAAGTAGACTACCAAGACCGGGATCGAAGCGAAAGCTGGAATGAAGAATTTATGGCGCCATCGAATATCGAACAAATCGTCACCTATGCCAAGGATAACCGCAGATTGTAAGGAGAGAACTGCGGAAAGATACGACGCCAGCTGTAGACCACGTATTAGTCAAAAGAACCAAAGGGCCTTAGGGTATTGTACCTGCCTTGTTATGAGGGAAGCGGTGAAGGAAGCGTCCCGTTTCCACTTGCTCGAGCTCTAACACAACATCTCTGTTGCCGCCGCCAGATGTGGCCGCTACAATATCCTTATAGAAAGGAAAGGGTATAAAGACAATGATTGTAAGAAGATAAACCGCGGCGCAAAGTGCACCTATTGTTTCCGGGCTACAGGACTGGTGTCAGCAATGTTCAGGATCAATGGAAATATGGCGGATCGACCCACATCTCAACCTTCTTGCTCTTGCACATGTCTCGCCCTTTGAGTCCTGCTTTCAGGAAGACAGGGCCAAGCCATCGTATGAGACTGAATGTAAACGCAAAAGCAATGCCGCTAAATGCAATAGAGGCGATCAGAGGCTCGCCATTGCCATGAAATGTATTGACTATAATGCCAACACATGCTGCAGAGAGTGAGAATAGAGAGAGTGTCTCTGCCCTGTTAAGGACGGTTGTCATGATTTTATGATTTGATCTGCATGGTCCTTGATGCCACCGTACACTTTTGTCGCCAAGTGGCCTTCAAGTTCATTTAGCGAGCTTTTTTAGTGAGCTACTTTGGCACTAGTGCCGGATAAACTTCTCGCTTCCATTCATTCCTTCCGTCACCTTACGCTTTTAGGTAAAGCGTTCACTTCAGACTTCACGGCCTTACGCTTTTAGGTAAAGCGTCTACCTCAGACTTCACGGCATCGGCAAAATGAATTATCCGGACTCGCCCACTACCTCGGTCTTTCTTGATAGTTCAGATGAAGTAGACACGTCGTCGTATCCGGTCGATGCCCAATGGTTGAAAGCCCGTCTAGCCCAGGTTAAGAATCAACGCTTTCAGCGCGGTGATGACCAGCCTTTGAGCAGGTCTGCCTCGCCTTCCTCAACTGAATACGTTGACGCGCCGGAACAGCATCTGGATGAGCTATCATCGTCCAATTCGACGTACTACGACGCGCGGGATGAAGAGCCTACGAGTGAATATGACCTCAAACTCAGCGATAAATTCACAAGGTCTCGCTAAACAACCTCTAGGTGAACGTCCGCCTTCCATTGAATCACAGGCTGCTTCTGCACCTCGAGCGAACTCGCCATCTGTACCTGAACCAGCTTCCAGTCCACATCTCCAGTCATCGTCTGATTCCGAATCACCACCTGGACCAAGCTTTACGTCGCCCGGGATGAACACCTCTGGCACCTTCGCTCACGGTCATCATGACATTGTTCAAGCCATGCACTACAATTTTCAAGACACTCGAATGCTCACTGCATCCTCCGACCATCACATCAAGGTTTGGAACAGGAAAGGTGAAAAAGGCTGGGAGCTTCTTGATACTTGGAGAGGGCATGATGCCGAGATCATGGATGTAAGTAAGCCTTGCTCAGTCTCCTGCTTACCATTCTGATATGTCCCAGGCGAAGTGGAGCGGACCCTTCATGGGCGAAGTCCTGGCAAGTATCGGTGAGGATAACATGTTCAAAGTCTGGGAGGAAGATCCCACCGAGGCTCCGAACTCCGGGCGCCGTTTCAAGTGCATCTACGCGCAGCAGACCAAGTTCCGTGTCCCGTACGTGTCGATGGACATCAAATCATACCGTTTCGAAACCTACGTCGCGCTCATCACCCGCGACGGCTACCTCACGCTGCTAGAACCCACCAGCTCAGACTCGCTCGGCGATTGGAGAGAGGTAGATCAGTTCTTCGTCTGTCCGCGCCCCAGTCGCGGCGAAGAGACCGGCTTTAGAGTGTCCTTCCATCATGACCCGCTACCATGCTACAAAGCCCTCGAAGCTGGACTTGACCGCAACGCGCTCTCACTGGCAGTCGCCGCCATGGATGTGGTCAAAGTCTACCGCGCCACCAAGAATGCCGGGAGCGACTATCAGCTCTACCTCGCCGCCGTGCTGCCCTGCCACGGTACTCTCATCCGCGACGTAGCATGGGCTGCTGGCTCCTACCGCGGCGCCGACACCATCGCCACCGCGTGCAAAGACGGGTTTATTCGCATCTTCGACGTCACCACGCCCGTTCCTAGCGATGCCGAGAAGAGTCCCCCCACCGCCGCCTCGACAACCAACGACGCCTCCTCGTCGACCACCGGTACCACCGCTGCGCCGTCGGGCATCGGTGCTGGCCTTGCGGGTGCTTCTCGCGTCGAGGGCGCAATGCCTCGACGCGAGGAGCACGCGTGCAAGGTCAAGCATGCGTGGAAGGAGGTGGCGTGCCTCGAGAGCCAGCACGGGCCCGTCTGGCGTGTCAAGTTCACCCGCAACACCGGTAACTAGACTCCCTCCCCGCCCAGTCCCTCTCATCACTCTACAGGCCTGCGTCATGTCACGGCCACGAAAGACAGTAAGGCTGATATTCACTTCGTGAACAGGGGACGCCCTCGCCTCGGGAGGAGACGACGGCAAGCTGCGCATCTGGAAGCGCGGCACCACGGGCGAGTGGTTGGAGTTTGCGGAGGTCGACCCGGCGTCTAAGTATGCTCCCCTCTTCTCCTCTCTTCGACGGTACTCCGTCATTCCGGTATTCCCCTTCATGCTCCGGAATTCTCCCGTCCCCTATACCCCTCCCGTCGTGCATCAACACACGATATCGAGAGCCATCAGCTGACGATGCACGTTATAGCGACGACGAGTAGCTCGTGCTGCCTTTCTTTCGTCTGGTGTGGCGGCGGTGGTGGCTTGTTGCTTTGCTGCGGCGTCAGCGTTTGCTGATGTGATACCCTAGCGTAAGGTAGCGATGAATGATGCTTTCTGCTATGGCGCCTCTCATGCCTGACGTGACGCGTGATGTGTGACTCTTAAACGACAGTGCCTTACCACACAATGAAGCACGTGATGCATGATGAACACAGCCGGATGGATTGCTATCACTCGATTACTCTAAAGCTCTACCCATAGACCTAGGCAATCCCCATCAATCAACGCCCGCTGAACCGTGCTCATCCCTCCCACCCCAGCCCCAACTCCGGCCCCACCCCCCCCCCCCCCCCCCCCCTCACCCTAAAACCCCAAAACCCACCCCCCCACCCGCAGCACCCCCCTCCCCACCGCCCACACCCAAACCCACCCCACCACCCTCCCCACAACCCCCACCACAACCGCCAACACAAGCAAATACACCGCCGCCAGCACCAGATCCCCCACCGCAACAACATAATCTTCCAGTCCCACCGCTCCTTCGTACGCACTTGTCGACGACGTCCAAACGCGCACGGCTTTTGACGATGGATGTAGCGTGGCGAGGACGTGGTGGTTCATGTGTAGGAGGGCGAGGAAGGCGTCGGTGGCGAGGGCGGAGAAGGAGATGGAGAAGGGGAGGGGGAGGGGGAGGTGGTGGGCGAGGAGGTGGAGTGTGGTTTGGAGGGTGTGGAGGGTTGTTAGGAGGGAGGGTGGGGTGTCTGCGGTTTCGCCGTGGTGGACGGCGCTGTTGGGGGGGTCGGCGGGCGTGGTTTTGGGGAGGTTGGGGTGCTTTTTCAGGGGATGGAAGGATGCGTCAACATCTGCGATATTCACGTGCCCTGTGCCACTCTCATCGATCATGAACTGTGACCTCGCCTTCTCAGCCTCAGTCCCTTCGCGCGTGCTACCGGCCATTCCTCCCGTCCTCGTCTCTCGGACGCGCATGTCGCCGTGCGCGTTGCCCCGGATCGGCCGAACCGGCTCTCTCGCTGCGTCGCGCACCGCTGGCCCGCTCGCGCTCCTCTGGCCGCTCCGCGTCCGCATCCGCAGCTCGGAACCGGGATCGAGGTCGAGACCGTCTGCGCTCTGGCGCGGGTACGGTAGCGGGAGGCACCCAGACGCGTAGGTGGAAGCATTCCGGCTCGGCTCCGTCTTCGGCCGTTGCGGCTGGCCCGCCACGAGTGAGAGTGGCATGCCAGACCTCGCCGGACTTCTCGCTTCCACTGTCTCTCGCTGGTGGTGGCCTGGTCTCGAGTCGTTGCTTGTGGCGAAGGCTGCGGGTGGCGCGGGTTGAAATCTCACTTTCGGTAGATGGCGGTGCGGGAGGTGGTCTTGCGGGAGGTTGTCCTGTGGGAGGTTCGCTTGTGGACCGCTGTTGGTACCGTCGAGCCGAGGGAAGCATGGGTGGGGAGGCGTGGTAGTGGTGGTGATGGGTGTGGTGATGGCGGTGGATATGGTCGTGGGAAGGGGATCGTTCTGGCTCTGGGTGAGATTTTGGCCGGAAGGCTTCGGCCTCGGAATGCTGGCTTGGCGTGGGTGTACGAGATTTACGGGGGGGAGGCGCTGGCTCAGGCTCTGAGAAGGCGGCTGAAGAACGTACGTGACTGTGTCTGTAGTCTCTCTGCTTTGGAGATGGTTGAGTTGGTGTTTGTGGTTCTCTGTATACCTCGTCTGGTATGACGGGGATGGGGTAGCGTTCATCTGGTAGGACCTTGCGTCCAGGCGAAGTCCTAAAAAAGGATACCCCTGGTATTCAATTTCATTATTGTGTCCTCCACCCTGTTTCGAGACGTCGAGCACAGTACTTCCCGGGGAAATGACCCTGGCTCTGAATTGTCGCTGTTGTTCCTTCCTTGGCGTAGGCATGGACGACGCTCGTGCCTGACTGCGTATAATAACCGTATCCGTCGACCCTTTCCTCTGACTCGCTGCCGATCCCACCTCTTTTCTTCTGATCTTCTCCTGTCTTCTCGGCGGCGTGCTAGGGCCTTCTGGTGTCATGAGTCTTGGCGTTGGTAACGTCTCCGGATCTACCAACGCCTGACTTCCTCCGACACCACGACAGGCTCTTTCCACACTCCTCTGATAAACATCAATCTGCTCCCTCGATAACTGAAGCGGCGCCGGCTCTTTCGCACTTGTCATGTTGACCACAAACTCATCCTGCAACTCTTCAACTGGAACGCTCGATCTCTTCTCCAGGCCAGGTCCCACTGTTTGTGCGACTGGCGTCATCGCCCGTGATCCTACTAAGCTCCAACCCCGACTATCCTGCATCCATTTTCCGCTCGCACTCCTCTCCATTCCGTTCCCATTTTTACTCTTCTTATCTCTCCATCCCGCGGTCTCTTCTCTTCTTCCCCTGGTCATGAATCCACTCTCTGCACTCTCGCTCGTCGCATACGGACTCACAACGCCCGTCCTCGGATTCGCACCCCTCGCCACCAAAGTATCGTCCTTACTTACCGCTCTCATCCCCCGGTAGGTGCTCGTGTCTCTACCCACGCCACGATCCGTTTGCGCTTCCACCTTTCCGGCCACACCGTCTGTTCTCCCTTGCCCTATCTTCACACTCTCCTCCGTACGTCGTCCATACGTTCGCCAACTTGAACTTGCCAGCCTGTCATACTCCGGTCGCGTTACGTTGTTGCTCTGTACTAAACCTTCCACGGGACTTGGGTTCCTATTTTTTCGATGGTATAGTGATGGCCTAGCACTTTCACTTCGCTTCTTCCTGCGGCGCTCCTTACCCCTGGTCGGAGAGGATGGATTGTCGAGGTATCCGAAAACCTGGGCCGTGGCTTCATTCGACCAGATGCCAGGGGCCACCTCGTACGGCGCTGTTTCTCCCGCGTCTGGTGCCGTGTCGTTTGGCTCTGGGTTTGCCTTATTTGATGCTTTTGTGGGCGCTTTGGCGCTTCGATCTTTGTTCTTACGGAAGAAGTTGAGAGATAGTGAGGTCCTAAAGGAGAGTGAGGTCGGAAAGGAAGATGTGCGCCGATGATATCGACGCTCGAGTACTTGTTTGGGATCCCGAGGGGTATGCAATGTACCTGCTTTGACGGAAGTCGAAGATGTTGGTGCTTCGTCCAGTTCCATGTTATCCGGGTGCACTGGTGAGGAATGTCTTGGTCGGCAGCATTCCAGTCGTTGCTCGGTTGACGAAACTGGCTACCTCTGGGCGTTGCATGGAGGATGAGGAACAATGCGACGCGCATACGAGAGATATCTATGTTTGGATCCATGGTGTGACGAGGAAAGGTAGGTGCGCTTCATGTTGCCGTTCCGAAAGGAGAAAGAACGGTTTTAGAAGCAGGAGCGAATATGAGATGTGCTGCAGACATCGAATTCCGTGAAGGCACTCAAATTGAATCTCAGATCATTCAACTGATTTAGATATTGATCTTGATGTAGTTGTTCTGAACTTGTATAAGAATAAGCTGTCCTCTCCAGCTCCTAGCCAAGCTTCCTAGCCCAACTCTTCTTCCCTTCCTGGTTTGGGTTGAATTCTGCTCGATATAACCCCCAATTCCGGGAGGCTCGTGGCGCCGCAAAGTTATAGCAGTACAATGTTCACAATCCAGTGAAGCCTCCAGACGCCTGTCAATGCTTCACAACGAATGCTTTCAGTCCAAGTGGAACACGCAGCAATGCTTCGTAGTGCTATCCTGCCGATCTTCATACCCGTCCCTCATTTCAAAATCTACCAGTCTCCCTCCTCGCCGGTGTACCTTGTAACTGCGCCCACCTCTGCCCCGCGGCCAAAGCATTCAGGCCTCCCGGTACGCTGCTCCGCTTGAGCGGACTCGGCGCTCTATCATACCTTTTGAACAGGCTCGCGTCTCTGTCCTTATCGAAATTAGTAGAGGCGCTCTTTCTGAGCGGTGAATTGGCGTGGGTGTATACGCCGAGGCTTCCTCCATCGCCAAGACCAGCGGCAGGGCGGAATTGAGGTTGACGAATTGCTGTACGTGGGCGGATGGGTGAGGATGCGTCTCGTAGGTGCGATGGTGTTTGGTAACTTTGAGCCGTGCTGATGGAGTTGGAGAAGCCTCTGGACGAGGTGGGACGCTGAGAGAGGCCGTCGGGATCGGTGTGCTTTGCATAGTTGGGATTCGGGTTTGTATGAAAGCCTCTGTTTATGATCGTCACGATTTTGTAGGTGTCCACCGTGTTACAGTCAAGGTCGTAAGATCCGTTTGGTAGATCCGCTGTAGATGTGCTGAAACTGGAGTATTGGGTACCCACATCCCGCATCTTAGGCTGAGTTGCCGGATGTACGTATTTCGTATCATATTCGTGTAGGACTTCTTTGTGGATTATAGCTGAATCTTTCGTTTGCTGAGAGAACGAAGATTGCAAGTACATCAATTGTGTCGAGAGTAGAGCCGCTAGGATGACGGTCGTCACTATAGTTGTGCTCGGTCTCGGGTCCTGCGCTGCGGTTGGTAGAAATAGCCAGTACACAAGCACATGCCCTGGACTAAACAAGCAGAAGAGTCTCAGGCACAATGGCAATGGATCCCACACCGACAGTTCCCAGACGTCCCGCGTCGCGTCCGCATGCGATCTTGCTTCTGCCGAAGTGGATGCCAGAATGTTTGACAGGAAGCGGAGAGGTGACGAGGAGAGAGGTGAAGAATCTACTCTCACACGGTGCGCCGAAGGTGTGTTAGGAACGTCATCTATAGAAGCCTCGAAAAGCCGGTAATGTCGCTTCCGGCCAAATGTATACAGCGCGTTAAGCAGTGAGACAAGGGTGAGAAGATGCACGACAAAGGAGGCCTGATTTGGTATCAGTCATAGAGTATATGAGTGTCATAGTTTCGGTTTCGAGTACTTACAAACCAGCTCAACCATCCACTGGCTCCAGTATCGTCCCCGAACACGTCATCTCCTCTCCTTCGCCGAGAGCTACCGCCTGTGTTGGCTCGGGCAATCAGGAAGACGAAGTTGAATATAACCCCGACGGGTATGGCCCAAGCCTTTTGCCATTGATCCCAATCGTTGGAGTCAAACTCCTCCGAAAGCCAGAGCAGGAAGTCGAGTGGATTGAGGTAAGATTTTATGCGCTCTGCCAGCGGCTGGCGGCGTACAAGCCGCGGCATAACGTGCAAGGCGAACTATATCGTTTATTGTAGACGTTGATCTCGCATCAGAGGTACAGGAAAAAACTTTGGGAGTTGGTCCTGTGATGCAGCAAGGGTTCGTATTCTTTCTCGTGGTCAGGGTATTGTTTACACAGACAGAGGGACCCTGACCTCTAACTTTGGGCGAATCTTAGCGCGTTCTAGAAGATGGTCCAAGCTTATAGGTTGTACAAAGTACCTTATGGATAAGCTCATGAGGCACCGAGACGAGACTATATCACGTACAGCATGGCAGCTCCCCTTTCGCAATACAAGGACAGGCACTTCTTGGCAGTGATCGGGGATGAGGTCTATACAACTCCAATCATAGTCCCCACAAAATAGACACATTGCTGACGAGAACCCAAGGACTCTGTCACAGGCTTGCTCCTCGCAGGAATAGGTGTACGTCTTGTCTCACCCCGTACATTTCAGGCAATGGCGCTCTGACCGAAAGAAAGCACGTCACCCAACCACCGGATGCCCAGAAGAACTTCCTCGTCGTCGATGCCAAAACGGAGAACTCTGCCATCGAAGCCGCCTTCGACAGCTACACCCGTGACCGCAAAGATATAGCCATCTTGCTCATCAATCAGCATGTACGTCGTGTTCCTACGCCTAGGTGTCGTTCGGAGGCTAGGCAGAGCTGATGATGTTGAGGTGGGCAGATTGCGGAGAGGATACGGCATAAGGTCGAAACATATACGGAAGCGTTTCCGGCGCTTCTGGAGATTCCGAGCAAGGATCACCCGTATGATCCGGAGAAAGATAGTGTCTTGAGGAGGGTGAGGAGGTTGTTCGGGGAGTAAAGTTGAAATTGTGCGGGCGTGTAGAATCTAGGTATATGGAGTTACCTCTCTACGAACACGAATGAAAGCCAAAGCCTCCCTAGATTCGTTTCGAACGATTGCAATCGTACAGCATATCTCTTGCGTGACACTTGAAGAACCTCAGACACTGTGCTATGCATTGGGCCTGTCTAAGACCAACAAAGAAGCACGCCTATAGATGGGTACAGAGATCCCAGGGGTGCCATACCATGCGACTGATGCAGTAAACGTGCTGGTAATCCCACTGTGGCAGAACACATGCCTTCGTACTCCACCTCGGCATTAAGCCCTTCATTACGCGCATGAAGCTCCATCCACCATATATACTCCCCGGACCGACGATTCGCCAGTCGCTCACCTCCGCTTACTTCAAAACTTCACTGTAGCTTGAAGGCAAGTAATCTTCTCCTTGTCTTTAGTATAAACATCCGCCAGAACGGAATAGGTCCCCTATCACTACGTATTAGTATCAATATTCTTTTTGAATGACGTCTGATGAGAGACACACAGGTGGGATCGGCTTGGGCAACTCGATGACTTTCGTGATGTTGGTGTAGCCCTTCTTCAACGGGCATTCCAGATCGACATTCTTGATCTGTTCGCACAGGTCTGCCTCTTGGTTGAGCAAGGTGACCAGGTTCCACTTCACTTGCAGGTGTACTATAGCTCCCTCTTCGACGTCTTGACTGAACGTTCCGGAGGCCGCGATGGTCAGATTTTTGCCACTGTGTTTGAAAGTAGGTCAGTGTCTGCATTCAGAAGCCAGAGATTACGTCACAGGGAACAAGTGGAAGGCACATACGGATTCGGTGGGTTGGGGTCGAGGTCGACGTGATCGATAGCTAAGATATAATTGGAGGGGTCCTCGCAGTAGACTAGTGGATTGTTGCCTGGAACATTGAGGTCGGTGATGGAGTCGAGGACAGCTTGCTCGCCGCGGAGGAAGGAGAGAGAGCTGCAGATGGGGAGAGAAGAGAAGGCGATGGTGAGAAGGGCGGTGAAGAGCTTCATGTTATGGCGTTAATGAGTGGAGGAGGATATGGATGAGTTCGCAGATGTGGTGATGGCTGCCTGGTACAAATACAGAGTACCACCTAGAGGTGCATGATCACAAGGGACGGTAAACGCCGATGACGGCTTTACAGGTACCTGAAGTTGCGTGCGGCAAACAGACACGTGATCGTTTCCTTGATCGTGGCTCAGCTGGTAACTTACCTTAGATTTCACCTGACTCGAATGCGCATTGTTTGATTACAATACATGTAATTTTACGTGGTCGATTGTAATTTACCTCGAAGACTTAAAAGCGGCTCTGACTCCACAGGTACTTCCTCAGTACTCGAGTACCTTGAGGGGTCATAATTGTAGATTACATGGTAAGGTATTGTTGATGAATAATGATTTGATACATATTAGTTAACTTAGTAAGACCGATTATAACAATGTTACCGTACCTTAACATTAACTTATCTACTTGTATGTCCAGATTGATATTCAGGTGGTACCTTAGGCCAGTGTATTGAATTGCCTCATGATTATTTCCAAGATGCAGGGCGACTAATATCTTCTTCCAGACCCTTCAGACCCGCTTTTCTGGCGACAGAAGCAGAAGCAGAAGCAGAAGCAAAACCAAAAAGCAACACCAAGAAGCATAAGTTAGCAAAACCAAAACCGAAATAACGAAGATGGCTAGAGGTAAGTTAGCACTTCCCTTGCGCTAAAGTCACCGTCCAGCATGATCATCATCACCAGCAGCAGCAACCACTATTATTACTACCCGTGCCCTTACTTCTCCATGAAACTTCTTTTCCTGTTGTCGTCACTTCCATCATACTTCATCGTTCCTCATCGGCGTGATGCACGAGTCCTTCTCTACCACGTTCGCTTATAACGACATGGCTCTCACAGAAGATATAACAGCTTACCCTGCACCTATACGGAGGCGTCCGCCAACAATCTTAATATCACCTCCCTCTTGGTTGTCCGGCCCTGCCTGCTGGAGAGGGAAATCAACACCGCAGTCATCAATATAATGGGTGAGTTTTCAGCATCGCTGCTTCCGCTATTTCTCCCCTCCGATTACTTCATGCTCACCTCAACTGACATCGGGCAGTCACCGCTTACAGTACCAGGACTTCGTACCAGTACCACCCTTCCTGCTCGACGTGTCGACTAAGAGGCGACGCTTATCTTATTATGGTTACATCCACTGGCCGGCATGTCGCTATTTCCAAAGAGGAAAGGCTCGGGTCGTATCATAATACACACCTTCACGGAAAGATTCCAAGCACCATTCTCTCACTCTTCCTCCTCGATCGCCCTTCCACCCATTCGGCATCTACCTTCTCTTCGTCGTCCATTCACCTCTGCGCTTTCTCTTTAACGCCAACAAATACCTTGCATCTTATCCTTCCGACTTCTATGTCAAAGATCCACGACTAGCGCATCACTCTTCTTTGTGGGCCGCTCAAGGAGATTTACATGTAACCGTCGCGGTCACTGCCTTTCTTCTCACCCCACTCAGTCAGAGATCACCAAGACATAGCCCACTTACGACTGTTATGATACCTACGCATGAACACTCCCGTTCGCGATTCTTCATCTGTCTCACAGAGAACACACCATCGTTGACCGTTTCTGAGGACAGATCATCGAGTCGCGTACAACTCTGCTTTATCCTTTGAGATCTTATCTGCTCGACGGGAACGCTCAGCAATAAACGCCTTCCTCAGCAATAAAGGGCTCGATCAGCCGTGCCAGACAGTCTGATCAATCTCCCTCTCGCCATCAGTCCACATCGCTCTCGTTACATACTTCGTCATGCGACTCAGGCCCAGGGAAGACTGATCCCATCCTCACTTTACATCCTTAAACTACAATCCAAAGGCTGTCTGTCATATTATGACAGACGATTCAATACCAATCAACACGCATACCGCGCCGTTTCTCGATGCGATCACTGGCCCGATCCATCGCTCCACCGCCGAGGCCAACACATCGCCCACCTTGCAACAACCACTCGAAGAGGACGAACCGTACACGATCAAATGTATCTGTGGCTTCCCGGATGACGATGGCTACACCGTGTTTTGCGAAGGATGTGAGACGTGGCAGCATGCAGAATGCTACTACTCGCAGAAGAAAGTCCCGGACGTTCACAACTGCACAGATTGTGAACCCCGACCGATCGACACAAGAAGCGCAAACGAGCGGCAGCGCCGACGAAGAGTGAAAACCGATGTGGGTGACCGGAAACCGAAGCGTCAGCACGGCAAGAGTCACAAGAAGAAGGTGAGAGTTTCAGATCATATCGTCAACGGTTGGGGCCCTTCCGAGCGACAAGATTCTACAATCGTTGATGATCGCCGGAGTGGAAGTCCGAAAGAGCAGCCACCTGCGAAGAAAGCCAAGACAAATCACAGAGGCTCCAGCTCGATGAGCTCTCAGGCTGGGACACCTACCGTTGCACTTGACCGTCGCAGGCGTGCAGAATCAAACCCACAAAATACTCACAGTCCTGTCACGTTGACTAGCAACCAAGCGCAAACGAATGGATACCATAATGACCCCTACAGTCTCGAGTTTCTGCAGCTCTACGAGGATGATCCTGGCGACATGCCTATGCAGGCCAATCTCTTCAATACCATCGGAATCACTAGCAGTCTCTCGTTCTGGCTCAACGACCGAGATGCACTTGCTCAAGCTACCAATGGCCGGAGCCCGCAGGAGGTCTTTCACCGGCTGGACAGACCCTTTGAGAGCCTCAACTTTCCGGATATCCAGAAACACGTCAGAGAAGATCGCAATGCCGTATATTCTGGCAGACACCCGGTATGGCAGTACCTGACGGTGGACTCGTCCGTTCCCGAGGAACATGTTGTAGGTGAACTAAAAGGGCAGATTGGTCATATGCACGATTACTGCCAGGATCCTGTCAATCGTTGGCAAACCCTGCGACATCCGGTTCCGTTTGTCTTCTTCCACCCGCAGCTCCCGATTTATATAGATACCCGAAATGAAGGCACTCTCTGTCGGTACGTTCGACGGAGTTGCCGACCGAACCTCAAGATGAAGACAGTTCTCACAGACGAGCGGGAATTCCACTTCTGTTTCGTCGCAACCGAGCCCTTGGAGGCAGGAACGGAGATCACGATCGGCTGGGTTTTGGACGAAAATATTCGCAAGTACCTCGATCGCGCGCACTTCGGAACCCGCAACGACGGCTCTATCAAACAGGAAGGACTAGCTGAAGCCGAGGCTGACTACATATCGCTCTGGGTCGGCAAGGTCTTGGCAGATTTTGGAGGCTGTGCCTGTAACAGTCCGCAGCACTGCACCCTCGCTCAATTCGACCGTCGTCGCAGTACTGCGTCAATCGACTCCGCCGTCCACTTGCCCAACGGAAGATCTAAAAAGGCAAAGCATGGTCTGAGCAATAACTCGTCTTATAGCACTGGTCATGCACCAGGAAGTCGAGCTTGCAGTGAGACTCGTAAATATCGAGAAGAGGATGATCACGATGATGGTCGGTCGACGTCAGGTTCCACGCATAGTAAACCACGCAGTCGAGACATGACACCGGCCACCCGGTTCTCTAACGAACTCGGTCCTGCTCCTGGCCCAGAACTGTCTGACCGGGAAAAACGCAAGATCGCAGCCGCGGAAAGAACATTCGAGCAGCTCGCGCAAGACAACAAGGCGCAGAGGAGGAAGAAACGAACTGGTGGCGGGTCACACCCCAACACTCCCAGTGTTGGTACTTCTGTACGAACAGCCAAGGCTCTGCAAATCGTGGAGAACTACGCTAATCCACGGTCTCAGAAGCAGCTGGGTCACCTAAATACTTCCATTTCGCAACCCAACACCCCGGACTTATCCTCCAAGCCAAATTACGTCAATTCGTCGACTTCTCGAAGACGCTCAGGCTCTCCTCCATCCATTTCTGGGCATAACTCAACCATGCGCGATGAGGCCTTTAACGGTGTACAGCAGGGAAGAGAGTCCCTACTCAGTAACAGCTCTCCTTCCACGCGACCGGCACGATTACATTATGTCGACTCTATGATGCAAACGGAGCAGGCTCCAAGCGAAGCGTGGGGTGTATCATCTCCCTCTGCCACACCGAAACGGAAATCTTATGTGTCTCTTACCCGACGACTCTTGCAACGTTGCCACGAAGACAGGATACGATTAGAAAATGAGACCAAGAACATGGGTAATGAAGCAGTAGAGGTAAGGGAAACAATTTCTGGCACAGTGCAAACTCCCGAGGATCGCTTTACGCACTCCACTGTGCCTGTACAATCCCCGACCCAATTCGAGGAATTACATCAAGGGGATGTGGAGATGAAAGATGTGGATCCAGAGCCTACCCAGACTTCAACCAATAACCCGCCAGATATGACCGTCGAGAAACCCCGCCCGCCAGACGAACCTTCCGCAACTTCTGACCTGCCGTCTTTTGAGCGCGCCCCCTCAATCAAACCGCTGCCTCCACCATGGCCTTCGTCAGGGCCGGGGGGCAGCGATCATTCATCGAATCCGTCCACCGGGTACAGCCTTGTGGATCTCCGTGTACAGCTGCCACCAACACCGCTTTTTTCGAGCAACACAAACACAACGGCTCCCGGATCCGGCACCACCTCCACAGGCATTCCTATCGCTCAATCGCCCTCCATCCTTGATTCTCATAACTATCCGCCTCCCTTCCCGCCCTCTGTCGCACAGGTTGTACAGCCTAGCCCAGTCAAGAAAAAGCTCAGTCTTGGCGACTACATGAGCCGGAAAGGCCACAAAGTAGATACATCATCGGCAGAGAAGGGGCAGCAAGCCAACAGCCCGACCACACCGCAGACCACGACCATCAAAGAGCAGCCTCCAAAACCAAGCTCTGATACACCGGCCATAATCGAGTCTCCGAGAACTGAAGATCAGTCTGATCCCATGACTGCGTCCAAGGATCCAGGCGGTTGAAGCCAGGCTCAGGCGGTTGAAGCCAAGTTCAATCCTCTGTATAAGTCCCCAAATTTTCCTCTTTCCCCGTCGAACACCGACGATATTCGATCGTTTGGTCATCCCTCTTAGCGAGCGTTGTCATATCTGTTTACCGTCATTCTGGGACCGTGTTTTCACCGCGTCTGGGGCGTGACTAGCAAAGGTGTTACCATCGACCTTTTTCGGCTTCTTTCCAGCTCTATTTGATGGGAAGGTCTGGGAGGGGATGGCGTGAAACGTGTTTTCGTGTCAATTGTAAATAAGCATTTCTCCAGCGAGAGAAAAGGTGTCGGTCAGAAAGAAAGATGATTCCCAAACAATCCCATCGTTACAAGTCCGCGTTCGTGGGTGGCTCTTACACCTTCCGTGGCGAGACTGGCAGGCCGCGAGGCTCATTTGCCTCCGTCCCTGTCGACGAGGCGTGCCCCACCATCACCATATCACGTCTCTACACACAGAGCTTTGAGGCCTCGTGGATCTGAACCCTGCAACAGCCCTTCCCTCTTCGACAAGCGACAACCCGCTTCGAAGCTCTTCCACTCCCCCGCCCCCCCAGCCCAGAGGGATCCGTAGCCGGCTCCCATCGAACGAGCGGCGCCTGGCGCACCGCAGAGCCCCCCGCGCAATCGAAACTCCACTGTCGGTACAAGTTGTACGTTCGGTCCGGACGCACATTTGCGGCGATCGAAGGGAGCAACTGGCGAGGCACATTGTCTAGTTCGGAGTGATGGGTGGGGTGGCGTGGCGTGGCGTGGCGTTTTGGAAAGGAGGACTGGGTGAATGGGTGCAAGCAAGATACAGTAGTCAACGTGGCTCGGGAACATTTACCAATCTCGTTGGGGAGGTGACAGGGCGGGACGAGTTCTGGCGGGTGCTTCAGGGCATCTTTTTGGAAAGCTGATCTGTGATGGGATGCTGGATTGATACGTGGAGAGCTTGAGATAGGGTGAGGGCAGAGATTATAGTCGTTACACGAGGACATGGCTTCATACTACGCTTGATCCACAGCAGAAGACATGACCACGAAGGTCATTGCGTCGATTGGGAAAGGGGCATCTGCGCTCACTATATGCACTTTTGACATTGTCGAACCGGGCACGCTAGACCTAAGGGGTGCTACCACTCGATGCCAGGATAGATCTAGGTTCCCCATGGGAGACTTCCACCGACCACCTTGCTTGAACGCTGAACGAAGGTCATGTCCAGTGCGGACACTTTACAACCTTGACATTTCTGTCTATATTTGACACGAGCGGGACAGCAGCAAAGTCGAATCATCGTAGCGCAGTGACGGCAGCGACCCACTTACCCGCTGAAGCGAAACCTCGCAGCCTCAAGACGGCCCAGACCGTCTCTCGGAGCGACGTTGCGGCGACGGTAGGAGTTTGTGAAATCTAAAAAATCCAAGTCACTTCCTGTCCTCGCTCGGGTACTAATTTGAGGGTTGAGGGGCTTTGGTATACCTTGCAACAAAGTCCTGACTTTCCGAATCTCGCCTTTCTGGACCTTGTCCGAAATGCCATTCATCAATCGGTCGGCTTCTCCCGGCTTCACCGTGCCGGCGGGGAGCATCTCTATCGTCTTCCGTACCCACACCGCCACTTCTTGCGGCAGCAGCTCGAACAGCACTAAGAGCACGCCCGACGCGTCCGGGAAGCAATCTCTGGGAAAGCTGAACATCAGGCCGGTCAGGATTCGCTGGACGAGAACCTCTCCTTGTGAATGGACCATCTGTTTGACTGCGGCCTGGATCTCGGGAGGGTTGGTGCTGGTCTGTCTGGTTTCTGATTCGAAGACGGAATTTGAGGGGTTGAGGGTGCCGTAGCTGAGATAGTCGCGGAGGTAATGGAGGGTTGCTGTTAGAGGTACTTCTTGTTCGAGCGTTAGGGCAGTGAGCGCGGCGGAGAAGATGGGTCCGGAGATCGTGGACGGGATGACTTGGTAAGGGTAGTAGATCAGAGCGTCGATGAGAAGGCGGAAGAAATCTTCGATAACTGCACGCCCAGAGGATCAGCCAACACGAACGCCAGTCATTGGGGATGAGCTCCGTTCTTTACCATCAGGTAGGTCGCCTGGAGGTAGATCGTTGAGTATACGTAGAAATGATAGAGCTTGCTGCTCAAAGAATTGGTAGATAGCTGTTGAAGTTGCTTGGTCAACAAACTCCGCCCCTTCTGAGAACTCCCGGATGATGGAGTCTGTCGCCCACAGAAAGCAGCCTTGTCTTGAAATTTCAAACCCGGAGGCCAGTTGTCTCGCCAACGATGGCAATATAGGGGCCATGGCTGTGCGGTATGAGATGACCATATGCCGCCAGCATCGACACACTCGTTCTAGAATCGCGGGGAAGGAAGTGAAATTTTCTGCGATTGCAGACAGGACGGGAAATATCTCTTGACAATACTTTACAGCAGGGTTCTCTTCTGAAGGCGAGACGTAGGGCTGTATCCATTGGATGAAGATAGTCAGAAGCTGTAGATAGTCTGAAATAACATGTCAGTTCTGGAGACGTTGACAATAAGGGATACCTACTTTGCATACCTGCTAATGCCAGCTTTTCTTTATCGGCTTGTGCATTATCCGCAAGGGACATGAGCCTTCTTATCAGAGGGTCACAGTAGAGCTTGAACATTTCGTAAACCTTGTCAAGTGGTTGTACAGAAAGTACAGCCGCAACTCCTTCGGTCAACTCCTCTTGACTTGCCGGAGGAAGGTTATCAATGACAGACTCATAGAATTCATGTAGTTGGATAGCATTCTCCCTAAGGAGCTTCCTGCAATCTGCGCCGAAAAACCTAAAGGCCAAGGCTGCTGCTCGGAGAACCTCTTCAGAGTCGTGTTGAAACCCAGATATGATATAATTCAGTTGTGGTTGTAGGAATTCGGGATGTTGAGCGGTCCATTCGGTGTAACGCCCTAGGGCCATAATGGCTTGGAAACGGATCCTCTCCTGATTGGGTATCTGAACGATGAGCGGTATAACTTGAGGAAGGACGATACTCTCTTCTGGAGAAACCATGCGGCCCATAGCACGCATACTGAAAAGGGGTGCTTCAAGCTCCTGCCAATGAGGGACAGTGGTGGTAGTCGCCTGCGATCCGTACTTTTTGACCCATTCTTGAATGAGAAGGAAGGACTTTCCCAAACACTCTGTCACCCCTATTACTGCACAGCAATCCTTCAACACGTCGCCCATGGCATGCCTGAACTCCCGAAACTTCTCTTCTTGCTCTCTGTCACCTTCAAACGGATCTGTACTATCTGTAGATGTCGTCGGAAATGCCAAGTGCTTGATCATTATGTCGACCAATTGCGAGAAGATATCGGCAAATTGCAATCGGGCCTCAATGTACTTCTCCAGCGTCACGTACTGCTTCAGTTCATACCAGAAGATGAAGGTCAAGGAAATGGAGTCACGGTCCCAATCTCTGGCGCAGCACTCTAGAACAGCCTCGACCAAGCTCAGGAATTCTCCGGGCATCCGTGCAATGAGCACCACCCATGCCTCCCCGGCTTCAGCAAAAATTCTCGTGATACCCTTGTACGTCTCCAAATCTTCTGCTTCGGCGGCCTCGGCGATCTTTGGCTTTAGCGCGACAATGCGAGGATAAAGCTTTTGTATCGTACCGACGGATTCGTCTACGTCCCGTGTATCCTTGAACATTGTGCAGACACACTCTACTGCAGCCTCGAATGCCCGCTCGCTTGAAAGGGCTGAGATGATGGTATCGAAGATTGCAGAATTTATTATTTCGGATGACGGTATTTCACGGAGCCATGACGTTATGCATTCCAGCAGGTATGGGTTGTCGGCCGCAGATGCTGTTAGATGAGAATGTTAGCAAGTCCGCTACCAACCCGCGAGAACTCGTGCTTACCAGACGACTGAGAGTACTGTATGAGGAGCCTGAGAACCTGACCAGCGTTCTCTTCTAGCAGCTCTCTAGTTCTGTCATTGAGCTCCTCTTCCTAAGTGTAGTATGAGTCATTAGATACTGATGTCTCTCGGCCGCAGCGAGTCTAGTGTATGCCCGTAGGCTGATGGTGTGTCCGGCCCACATACTGTCAGGTTGATCTTCCGTCCTTCCGTGACCTCTTCTGGTAGGACTCTGAGGAATTCCAGGATGCAATCGCTTGCTTCGCTGCCCAGTGTCGACCCTACTAATTGCAAAACGTCCTTCCACTCCGTCATCTGGATCGCCAGATTTGCTAGACAAACGCAAAGCTGCGTCCGTACAGGTCTCGGACCATTACGGAAAGTAGTAAGAAGCGTCAGAAGTGAATCGCGGAGGGCGCCCAGAGATTCGCGAGGCAACTGGTCGAGGTCGTGTGTGATCTGGCCGCATTAGCTTTCTGGACCATGGTTCCTGTTGCCAATTGTCTCACTTTGCCCTTGAGCGTAGTTGCGGCAAACAGTTTGGCCTCAGCTGATGAGCTAGGAGCCTGTAAGATCGCGTGTGTTGTTGTCCAGGCTTCCGGCTAGAGGGGTCAATGTTAGCACCATTGACTGGAACAAATACGGAAAATGGACTCAAATACATACGGACTTTTGGAACTTCTCTAAGTAGGAATGGGCTTGGATCTTCTGCGCGCGTTCAACATTCCCTTGCATAGTCGCAAGTGCTGCCAGAACTGGCGCAAATGCTTGCTGTGCGGCATTTCCAGTGGCAGCCATCTTGCCGATCTCACCGTGGCCACAAGATGCGAGAGTGCTTAAGGAACACTGTCCAGGATAATCAAGACGGTCCTGTCATCTAGCCGCGTTATATGAGGCGTTCTGAACGTCGGGTTGCTTCGGATGCCAGCAGAAGTCGCGGTGGGGTGAGTGATGTCGAGCTACAGGATAAGGGCTCAAATTTATGAATGCGGAACGTCCCGTGAAGGCTTGGCAAGATTTGGTGAAGTTACGGCTTAAATTACAGCTTCACCACAAACCAGAAAGTAACGACATAATTGAGCTTCGCCAAGACCGACCTTGTGATTGAAATCACACAGCTTTTGGAGGAGTAACTGTCAAGCGTGGGAATTATCTGGGATGTCTGGTCGACAAGGCGGCGGTGGTCGCAAAGTCCTACTACCTCCGATCAACTTCATCTTCAAGCTCCTACAACAACATTCTACAGTCTCGATATGGCTTTACGAGCAGCTGGCGATCAGGATAGAGGGAAAGATAAGGGTCAGGGATTCTTGCCAATTAGCTCTTTGGCTTAGCTGGTGTCTGATTGTTCTACGCTAGGGATTCGACGAATTCATGAACTTGGTCATTGACGATGCGGTGGAGGTCAAGCAGGCGACGAAGACTGAAGAGGAGAAAAGGCGGAATCTTGGTAAGTCAAGCCTATTAGACTCCAGGGGCTCGTGGATAGTGACTAACTTGTATTAGGCCAGATATTGTTGAAGGGGGACAACGTATCATTGATCCAAAGTTTGCAATAAAGGTTGGCCTAGGGCGTTGGTCGGCGTATTCAAAACTGAAGTCTTCTTGTTGGTCGAATCGTCTGTCAGTGACTTGGTCTTCATCCAATCAGACTATGTACACTTTCGAGCAACCTCCACCCTTTTTCACGGTTGATGCGCTCGAAGAATGGTGCCATCCCCGGTGACCAAGGCATCTAGATGCCAGTCAGTGTCACCACTCGGCACCGACTCGCTCTCGGAAAGTAGCTGCTCTTTGAGTGCAAGGCCAACTGCCCGGGATGTCGTGTCAGCCAGGGGTCAATAGAATGGGTGCAGATATTGGTTGATGATACCTAGAAATGGCATGGATCTCTTCATGATGTTTGACTTCTCTTGATACCTCTGCAGGAAGTAATCATAGAAGCCTTTCCCATGCCCTAGTCGCGCCATCTTGGAGTCAAATGCCATACCTGGCATTACCACCAGATCTGGCCCTACATCATCCTTGTCTGTGCGTCCCGGCTGCACATCATCTGCCCCTGTTCCACCACAGCAGTTCAATCTCCGTGCAATTGAATCCTCACTGAGCGTAGGTATCCCCCATTTGTCTGAACCAAGGGATCTATAATCATCCTCCGAGTCTAGAGAAAGCATATCCATCACGGCCTTGGGCTGACTTGGAGTTTGTACTTCTACATCGTGGATGTAGGGCACGAAGACCTTCTTTCCCTGACGAAAAGCATCATGGACAATGGCTGCCGTAGCGATCTCGCCGTTAGGCATAGACAGATACACCCCGATTCTATACGCGGACTGATATTCCGGCATCGAAAAGAGGGATTTAACAGCTTGATCGGCTGGTGGGAATATTCAGCTTGTTTCTTTACAGTACATCTAGAGAGCTGGCGAACATTGACTGCTAATTGAGCTGGCCGAGATAGCAGCCAACTTTTGCTTGATAGCCTTTCGCAGCTCCTTCTTAGCTGCCCTAAGTGCCGCCATTATCCCAGAACATAAAGTCTGCGTCGCTCAGAAGGCCGCCATTCGCATTGAAAAGTTTCTCTCAAGGTCAGCAGCATCTAACGTTCGTCTGACGTTCGTGTGCTCCTTATAAGATCTCCGATGAAACCGTACCTGATTAGTCATCAACGAAATTGTAGCGTGCGGCTAAACGAAGCGTCCTGTCGGCAGAAAGTCAGTTACAGGCGACAAGGGAGGTCTAAACTACAAGAAGCTTCAAGTGACGATGCCCCCTTCGTGAAAGCTTTACTTCCGCTCACCGTCACATTCAATAGCAATCATGTCTCGCTCATTGGCAACATATATCGTCGCCATCGCTGCGCTTGTCTCGACCATCAGCGCACAAATCGACCCTCAACTGACCGGAACATGGTCGACGAAATCAAACAAGGTCTTCACTGGGCCGGTGAGTGGCCTGACTCCCCACACATGGACTCCCACCTTAGCTGCTGCTGACGTCCACAACCCCAGGGATTCTACGACCCTGTCACCGAAAAGATGCACGAGCCCGACCTGACCGGCATCTCCTACTCCTTCACGGACGACGGCCACTTCGAAGAGGCCTACTACCGCGCCATCTCGAACCGTACGCAGACCCGCCCCTCGCGCCCATCATTCTAATCCAGCGCCCAAGCCAAGAAGCTACTGACCTCTTCCGCACCCAGCAACCCAACCCCAATGTCCGCAGGGCCTCATGCAATTCCAACACGGCACCTACAGCATCGCCGCCAACGGCTCGCTGACCCTCTCGCCCATCGCCGTCGACGGCCGCCAACTGCTCTCGAACCCGTGCTCCTACGACAGCGCCATCTTCACGCGCTACAACCAGACGGAGCTGTTCTTGGTACGTCTGCTTTCGAAACCCCCCCCCTTCCTGCTTCGACAATCGACATCGGCCCCAGTCCCGGAGGCGAGCGAAACTAACGCAAAAGGTGGTCCAGAGACACGAAGTGGTGCGCGACCTCTACCACAACGTGCAGCGCCTGAACCTATTCAAGTTCGACGGCTCGGCCATGAACCCGATGTATCTCGCGTACAAGCCGCCGCAGATGCTGCCGACGGAGACCCTGCACCCGGCGACGGCGACGGGTACGGGAGGGGCGAAAGCGACGGCGAAGAGTAAGGTGAAGAGAGACCTTGGTGGTTCCGGCAGCGCGGAGGCTTTCGATCGGAATATCTTGTTCAAGGGAAACGAGCCGATCAATGCCGACAGGTGGTGGTGGATCGGCGTCGGGATGACGGGGTTGGGAGGTGTGCTGTACTTTTGCTTCTGAGCGGATAAACGGACGGATAGCTGGCGTGGAGGAGGCGTAATATGGTGGGTGTGTCGCACTGTATGGGATTGGGGATGATTACGTGGAGTTTAGGCGTGGGTTTTCTCATATTGTAACAATGTTCAAAAGTAGCCTTTACTATATCTGATTGGCAGAGGATCGAACAGTTCTCAGAAGGGTTCATATGTTTACAAACTTCATCAGCGTGTCGACATCACTCGTGCGCCGCGCTATGCCAATTGCTTCTCTCTCGTCCGAAAGTGAACTTGGTGTGGAGTGCATAGGTACATCCATAGCTTGCAACATCCATAGATTGAAAGCTCACTGAAGTCAAGATTAGAAGTGTCAGAGATATTCCCGCTGTCAGTATGCTCCGAGTATGATACAATTCGTGTCTAGGCAAGTTGGCATCGCTCTGACCTCTAAGTTTTTCGTCAAGTAGGAAAGCTTCGAGGATGGCTGAGGGAATTGTGTGTGGGCTGATGCGTATATAAGATCAGAGACTTGGATGGGACCGGTACGGGACCGGTACAGCAAGATGAATGCTAGGTGAAAGAACGCCTGGAGATGTTTCAAAATGAGATATTCAATATATGTCTTGATGGAGAACGCGTAACAGGCCATATGCAAGGCGTAGTAACTGCCATGCGGGGATCCCGCAGAAGCTTCGACATTGGATATAGATGTCGATATAAGGAGAAAGTCAGAAAGGCCTTAGGCAAAAAGCTTCAAACTTGGAGAGACTGTATATGCACGCCAGATGTGTTTGTATGTATAAGATGTTGATATCTCCCGTACGAGAGTCTCAATTGCAATCCACGAGAACTCTCCCACGACAGTATTTTGCTGCGTGAGCTTATCTTGATAGCCCTCAACGACAGCAAGGAGGATAATATTTTAGTGTGTGCGACGTTTGGCAATTATTGACGAGACCTAAGGGTAATTGCACAGTAGATTGTGAGATCCTTTCAATGGCAAGTAGCGCTTTCATGTATGGTGCTTTTTGATTAAGAAGAGTACCGTTTTAAGTTGCCCTGCTTAAGCCAGAAGTGAGGTGAGCTCGTCTCAAAGCATCGTGGAAGAGCAACCACCAACTTTTGCGCCTGAGTTCACTCCCTCAACACGAGCCAAGGTAAACGCAAGTTCTGGTCCCATACGACAGAGCAATCGCCACAGATGTGATCCAAAACGACTTCTCGGAAACCACCACTGAGTACGACCCGATATCGCAAACACGCGCTCTCTAGCAACAATGGCAACCCAGACTCCTCTGACCGTACAAGACACGACTAGATGGCGCGCTCAGCTGCGCGAGACCATGGACGAGAAGTCCAGGCTGGACGACCTCGAAGGCGAAGTTGAGCGCGTCAGATCAAAAGAAGATAACGAGCGAACCAGAAAAAGAAAGCAGGAGGATGCCGACATCGTATGCAAGAGGGAGGTTGCAGACAAGAAACGTGAAGCGCGTCAGGAGGAACTCTGCGAGCGTGAGACTGTAAGGCTTCAGGTGAACGCCGGGCTTGATGACATCAGATGACTGACCTCCTCAGGCCATTAGAACGAAGCTCAAGGCGTGCAAACTACTCGGCGGCAGTTCGTATTCGACACCTCTCGACGGACCCAGTGTACATTCGCGTGACGAATTTGAGGACTCCAACATGATGATCTCTTCCAGCGAGACTGGGAAAGACGGTACGCACAAACATCCCAGAATTGGCGAAGCTGGTCCCTCGACAGCACTCCCTCAGCCACTTGTGAGCGACCATGACAACGCAAAGCTACAAGACAGGGAGCGTGTCTCGGAAAAGAAGGGGGTAGAGGCCAAAGGAATTGACTCTCAAGCTAGCTTGACGAGAAGCTTGCAAGATATGGTTCCCTTACCGCAGCTCCAGACCTTCCCCTCTGTCGATAATGCTGGCGACCTTCTTGCATTTGCGGCCATGCCACATTTCACTCGCGAGTTCATTACGGAATACATTGGTGGCAGTACTTCTGAGTGGGGTTCATACCCATATGGATGGGCGAGGGGCCGCCTGTTCAGATTGTCGAGTGTGCCGGATATTTTGCTCTCAACCACTCCCTAAACCCATATATTCCATCCACACCAGGACAGCACTTTGCCATCCTGGACCTACAGTCCTCCCCGTACTTCCACAAGGGGATGTATCAAGGAACAAGTTTCCCAGTCTTCGTCTCTACCAGCAAAGCATGTTGGCATTACTCCGGACATTATACAGAGTCGATTAGAGCGGCGAAGATGGAAGAGCCTGTACAGAGAGGCACCTGGTCTCCGAAGTACTGCTAGACAAGTGGTTTGGAAGCCTCTTCGATGCGAACCACGAATTGACGGGTTCTGGGGTGGAAGTGTTGATGAAATCTGTCCTCCATAGTCACCCTGAGAAATGGAGACCCATTACCGAGGAGAAGGTAAAGCTTGCGATAAGAACTGTAAGCCAATTCTGTTTCCGATTCGTATCTGCGGGGCTGACCGATGCTACAGAAGAGCAGGAAAGGTCCTTATACCCAAATCCCATTCTGGTTCCGGTTTTTCCAATGCGTGACCTTTGATCATACCTTCCACGACGCCCTGGTTGAAAAGAAGTTCGAGATAACTGCTCGGGTGAAAGACGACCCGTGAGATAACACGAAGTACGAGTAAACAGGCAGGCCAAAGCTAGGTTTGTTGTGAGTTGTTGAGCTGGGCAACCATGACAGGATCTCTGTTGCACATTCGCGTTGATTTTGTGTTCGGAACCCAGCCCTAGCAAGTTCGAAAGGCCATCTAGAGTATTGCTAGATCATTGGAGGAATGATAAACGGCTGAAAAATTGGTCCTGTCTTGGCGATCCGTTGGCGCAGAGAAGGGGTCCACGCATTTAAACTCGATCAGCCGAGCAATTGCCCTCAACTAGGCCGCATTTCACTAATCCAGTCTCCATAGCATGTCCTCCATCAGTCTTGAACCAATCTCATCGCCCCTTCGTAACACCCCTCTCCTCTTCCTCCACCACTCGTATTCTCGGAATGGCCTCTTTCAGCCTCTCCTTATCTTGCTCCGTCGGCACCATCCCGAAGATCTTCTCGGCCTGGTCTGACATCACGATGCCGAAGCCCGCGTAGCCAATAACGCCGAGGCCTACGAGCAGCCGGGTGCGTGGTTGGAGGTTGCGGTATGATCTGAGATAGACAATTCGTTAGTTTAAGTTAATGAGTATATATTCTGGGGCTTTCTTGGCGAGTGAAAGGGAGGAAGCAAGGGAGGAGCTGTGCCTTACTGCCAAAGTGACATGGTGGTTCTGAGGAGGGATCTGATGATGGTGAGTTCTCTGGAGTTTATTGGGATGCGCTAGGCGAGGGCAGGGTACAAATACGGAGTGCTCCGGATTTCGCTTTGCCCAGCACGACCGCCCAAGGCTGATGTTCTGCGTGACACTTGAAGTGATAATTTTTTACTGATACTCTCCCACACTGCACCTGCCCAGTAATGACTAGGTACCTACCCTCATACGCTTATACTATAGCTCGTTCCCGCATGTTCAATCCAGGTGGAGCATAGGAACTCCAATAGGTAGTAATCAGCCGGACTTGATATCCCACGCTCAGTACAAATATTGTGTGAAGGAAGCCCTTAACACGCTCATGCATTCATAATACCGATAAGAAAACACCTGCAGATCTGCTTCGGTGAATACCAAGCTCCAAGGCCGCCGCTAGGATCATTCATCTCCTCCATACGCCTTGTTGACTTCTCTCTGATACTTCTTCAAGATCCCTTTACGGTTGATCTTCTGCGCCGCAGTTGTCAAGCCCTATGGATGATGAGTATGAATGAGCACAAGTTTAGGAGGAGGCGAAGTTTGGCGCTCGGAGAGACTCACATTCTGCGCGGTCCATTCTTCATCCGCAAGCACCACGCCGTCGATGATTTCGATGCCGGCGAGCCCACCCTTGCGACCCGCGTCCTGCAGTTCTCTGAGGACGATGTCATTCAGCTTCTCGCTGTGCACGAGATCCTCCAGTCCGTTGCCCTCAATGCCTTTGTCCGCGGCGAGCTTCTTGAGTGCTGGCTCGGCAGGCACGATGATGGCAATGGGCTTAGCTTTATCTTCCGCTGCATAGACACAGATGTTCGCAACAACCGTGGCGGAACGGTAGATGGATTCGAGCTGTGCAGAACATTAGTACTAGCCACGATTGTGAGTGTGAACTGGAAAGCCGAACCTTTTCCAGGGCAATATATTCCCCGTTTTGAGTTTTAACCAAGTTTTTCTTCCTGTCGATGATCTTCACGTGCCCGTCGTGGTCAAACTCGCCGATGTCTCCAGTCTTGAACCATCCATCGCTCGTCATCGCTTCTTGTGTCTCCTTCTCGTTTTCGTAGTAAGCTTCGACTACACTGTCACCCCTAATCCAGACTTCACCCTGCGGCGGGTCATTCTTGGAGTAGTACCCTGCATCCGGGAAGTCGACGAGTTTCATCTCGATCGAGGCCGGTAGGGTTCCGAGAGCGGAATCAGTCCACGCCATAGGGTCAGTGAGCGCACCCATCGCGGTGGTTTCAGTTAGACCATAACCGGAGATCATGGGCGCAATGGTCATGGAGATGAACCTTTGAGTCTCTTTGGAGACAGGCCCACCGCCATTCATGCAAATCCTTAGCCTTCCGCCGGTCGCATCTTTGATTTTCTTAAAGACTACAGCATCTAGAATGGCGGTGCCGGGAAGACCAGTGCTCATTAGGAAACTCTTTGCTGCCAAAGCGGCCCAGAAAAGGTTCTTGACCACAAGGCTTCCATGGTCGACCTTTGCCACGATGCCCTTTTTGACGGATTCCCAGACCGCAGGAACTCCGACAAGGATCGTAGGCTTGAATTCTCGGATATCACCTTTGCAGTTGCGCACGGACGTGTCGGAGAGGGTCTTCGGGTTGCCATATCCCATGGTACCACCCCAGTAAAGGGTAGCGTTCTCGAAGACAAATTCTAAGATATGCGCAAGGGGTAGATAGGTCAAGAGAGCATCGCCAGGCCCGATGTACGGCCCCACGATCGCATCCACACCAGCAACTGTAACGGCGTTAGTTCGGTACTTTCGCTCGTTGGCACCATACACTCACTAGCAGCTATTACCGCCTTGTGCTTTAACGGCACACCCTTTGGAGTACCTGTAGAGCCAGAGGTGTACATGATACAACATAAATCCTCGGGTTGTGGTGGCACAGGTTCGACGGGGTTGCTTTCGCCACGTCTCCTGAGTTCTTCGACGCTCAAGATAGTAAGATGGTTGTGCTCGTTCTTCAGCTTGTCGATGGTCTCCTGCTTGACCTCCCCATCGCTGTTATAGACGACATATCTAATCTCCTTCGCCTCCTTCAGAGGATTTATCAGGCTGCCTAGAAGATGTGGATCGCAATAAATGGCCTTTGCATAAGTCTGCACCAATGAATGTTTCAGACCCTCTTCACCAAGTGTGTCGTAGGCGGTGGCTATTGGCATGGATTGTGACACAGCGCCGTGCGATACTGCGAGCCAATGTGCGCTGCACAGCAGAATCAGTAAAGCTTATAACATATAAGCTGTCACACTTGATTGTGTACCTGGTCGCCGCAAAGAGATGTACTCTGTCACCCTTATTCATACCCAAACTCCGGAATCCAGCACCTATCTGCAGAGCCAATTTCTCGTATTCAACGAAGCTGATATAGCTGTATCCGCTCAACTCGAAGTGGGTCCACTTCTTGTCGACCATCTTCGTCTGTCCATCTACTGTCTTCTTCACCTTCTTCGACTCTTGGTGGGTCTTTATCATCCTCCTCGTCCCGACAGCCTTGGCGTTGCCAAACTTGTCCGCACCACGCTTCAAAATGTCAAAGACTGTGGCGACGTCGTCTGAAGGTCGGCTGATAAGCTTGTGTTTTGCGAGCGGATGCCGGCGAGGTATCGTCTCTCCCTCGACAGGTTCATACCCATCGGCGTCAACAGTGAAGGGCGGTTTCTTGGCCATGCATGGATAGAGAAGCTCAATCTTCTGAGCCATTTTGGAAGAAATGCCCCAGCGCTGGAGCTGCTTGCTCGAGTGGACGGGTCGTCAGTTCTTTCTATGTAACCAGGCACCGGTGGTCAGGTTGGACTGTTCACTTCAGGATATGGACATTCGTCTTGATACAGTATGCTCAAAGTTAAATGATGATAGCACAAAAGCCAGGGGATTTGGTTACGGTATGGGGGTGTGGTGAAAGTCAGCAGATGACGATGATGGTTTTGACGGAGTTGGCAGCCAGCAGACGGATATCAAAGGGTGGAGCTACGTCAGGTGTCAAGTAAGGTAATGTCGACTAAAAATTACTGTAACTTATTTATCTTACTCATTTGACAGCTAAGGGAACCTTAGGTACCTTACCTTATCTTACAATACCACGTCAAAAGTCTTCGCGAATGGCCTGTTTACCACCAAAACTCATTACTATCAGTGCTATAGAACTCAGAACTCTAGACAGTCAAAAATTCTGAGACTTCAGAATCTAAGAGACTTTTATAGGATCTGTGAGTGCATATAAATTTTATGTATGAATAATAAGTAGAATGTTGAGTAGTATAGCTGAATTGCTGAGTATATCTTAAAAACATTGATTTTACATACAAATTTCAATGTTTTTCTTGTTCATCAAGTACACACTGTGTACAACAGAACACCACAATTAATCTATAAATTCTGAATTGATAAAAGTCTTGTTAAAGTAAAATTCTAAAACATTCTGAATTTTCAGAATTTTTAACTGCCTAGAGTTCTGAGTTCTATAGCACTGATAGTAATGAGTTTTGGTGGTAAACATGCCATTCGCGAAGACTTTTGACCTAGTACTGTACACGAAGATCTTTTTCTCACACAGGGGTTAATAATGTGGGGTAGCGGTAAAGTTACAGTTAACTTACCTGAACAAATAATACCTAAATACCTTACCTTACAGCCAAAGGCTGTCTAGTACGATTCGTACCTAAGAGAGCAATATAAAATGCTGCTCTGGGCAAACCCTAACCCCAGCGTGAATTACATCTCCTTTGCACTCCCCTCTCCTGCAAACCCAAATCCTATATCTTATGACACCTTTGACTGTAGCAGGTCTCCTACTTCTCATAGATTGACGCTTGTGTGACTGCGCATCGTGAATCCTTACCAGTCACGGAACTTGACGCCTGACAAGTTGGCACTGTTCACATGATTACCCATTTCTATTCCTTCGCCAGTCGAACGGTCCCATTACACCACAATCCTATCACGTCGCCTACCGTTACTTTATAAGTAATGGTGTTTCAAAATCTGATCAGTCTCCTAGGCGATGAAATAACGGATCCAGAAGAAGGTGCGCGGCTGAGATCCTTACCGTCACTAGCATGGAGGACTGACATGCATCTGGGTAGAATCCTTCCTCCTATTTTCTCAGGCGTTGCCATCTCAGAATCTTGGATTTGTAGATCCAAAGGCTACCTTGTTAGAGCTGACGGTCGGTGGGAAAGATTTCTCTATCCATCAGTCTCCTACAATCTTGTCCTCAAACAGGGCTGAAGGAACGACGGGTGCTGGTAAGTCAATCTATCTAGGAAAACCCCGGTTCTTGTACTCAATCGTTTTTTACAGTCCTATGGAGAATCAGTCCTTCTTTTGCAGACTGGGTGTCCTCACGACATAATGTTTTATTCGAAAATGATATACTCAACAGTAGTTCCACAGTCCTCGAACTGGGCTGCGGTGTCTCTGGCATTGTTGCCCTAGCAATAGGAGCTCGTATTGGCAAATACATTGCTACCGATCAGGATTACGCACTCAAGCTGTTGAAACAAAACATTGCCTGCAACGCGGCAAAGTCTGCAGATCCAGACCAACAGAAGTCGCGGCGCAATCGAAATACTCAGAAGAAGGCTACCAAAGCCACGGATCCGGACAACATCCAAGTCATGGCCCTGGACTGGGAACTTGATTCGCTGCATACATTACCTGACCTTCTCAAAGCAGGACATGGCAGCCTCCCTGGCTCAGATATGGAGGTTGTAGACGCAGTCGTGGCATGCGATTGTATCTACAACGAAGCGTTGGTTGAGCCATTTGTCACAACATGCGCCGAGATCTGCCGACTGCGTGGGAATAAGCCGGAATCAAGGTCAACTGTGTGCATTGTTGCCCAGCAGCTTCGCTCGCCTGAGGTTTTTGAGACATGGCTTGTGGCTTTTCACGCTGCTTTCCATGTATGGCGGCTGCCTGACAATCTTCTAACAGAAAGCCTGAAACAGAACTCGGGGTTCGTTGTTCACATTGGAACTCTAAAGACCTGAAAGTTTAGCGGACCTGAGAGCCTCAGCCATGCAGCTAAGAGTGACTGAAGTTCCACATCTTATACTCAGGTATGTCGAGCATTACCGGCGGTGATCCTATTCAGTGATGATTTCCACATGAACGTTGTTGAAAACCGAGAGCATTATTGTCATGGAGATCTCATAGGCTGTCTGAGACAAGATCTTCTTGCTTTTGTGGATAGAAAACAAATTCAGTACTGTTGCTAACATAGGAAAAGTGTAGGACCGGATCAACCCCGATTACCTTTAAAGGTGTCTTTCCGGCAATTCAATGCGTATGCCGTTCTCCAAGGATTCAAACAGCAACAGAGCGGTCGAATCCAGAAACATCAGGAGAAGGCTTCAGAAAAAGAACCGCATCTCCTCCTACGTCCACACGGAGTGTTCAATGCTTTTGTGGTTCAGCATAACCGAATTCGAATTACAAGCCTCCCACAAAAGACCAGGAGACTGCCAAGTCATTCAAATGCCTTCATCTGCTATCCTGATGAGTGTCCGTCTTACTCTCAGTATCGACGTAAGATCCTTTTGGGAAACAACAGTCCACGTTGTAGACGCTTCGAAGGCTTCTGGTCCGAGGAGCCGGATCTGCCGCGCTTTCCGTGCTGGTTGACGGTGTCTGAATCGATACTGGCTTGCGACCCGGAGAATGTTCCAAACCACAGCTTGTTACGCAGCTCCGCTTCAACCTCATCGCTGTCCAGTTCTTGTTCGACACCTTCTCCCGTTTCCTCCACGGGTTCCTCCTTGATTTGGAGCTCCTCGTTATCGTCCTGAACGCTGAGTCCCGCTGCATCCTCCCGTCCAGCACTCGAGGCTTGATCTGACACGGCGCCATGGTTGGGTAATCGTCCGAGTCGCTCCGGCAATACAGCACATTCTTCAATCGCGTTCATCTGGCCGGGCCCGAGAAGGATGGAGTTTATTGGATGGGAGCGCCTCACGTGGGTTAGGAACCCGTGAATAGACTTGTGATCAATTCTGCCACATGTCTCCACTGGACACATGACGTACACATGTCGACCATCAGAGGGCCTCTTCCAAAGAGGTCGCCCTTCCGCGTCGAACGAGTCTGGGAGATTGAAGCGAGGATCGCCTACGCGTGGTCCTCGGCGACCGGAGGCCCTTCGTGAGCTTGGGGCTGACGGTGAGCTAGCGGCCTCTGGGGAGCCTGAGAAGCGGTCAGTCTGTCTGCTGTTTCGAAAGTAAAACTCAGTTGGAAGGCTGAACGAGGACCGCCTGCTGTTACTGTGGTGATGTCTCAAATCCTCCTGCTGCTGATCACTTACCTGTCTGGCGATCCTCTGGACCATCGGCACCCGTCACACTGAGATGTCTCTTCCTGTCTCTCAATCTCTGCCATTACGTTAGCTACATCTACTATCTTGTGTTCACAATCTGCCAACGACTGGCAGCGCATAGGCGGACGTACGGCCTCTTCTGCATCATGTGCCTGCACTCGTTGATACCAGTCGGTATCTTCGAGCTGCCGCTGTTCAAGAACTTGAATTCGCTCGGTGTTCATTTGCTTCTCGATTTGCTCCAACTCTCGCAGTCGAGCATTGATCGCAGGCATGTGGTCCATATCGTCGTCCAACGAGACCTCGTTGTGGAGGGTGCTGCTGTTGTTGTTTTGGTTGATTTGCGAAGATAATAAAGTTACGAAGTCGGGGCAGATGTATCAGAGGTACTGTAGTTTCGTGAAAAGAGGTGGAGGTGAAAAGTTGACGTGTGAATGGAGGTGTGGGGGGAAATGATGTCGTCGTTCCGGCGTTGAGTGTTGGATGTCAGCCAGACCAGCAACACTGTTAGCGATGTCTACATTAGGGCAGATACCAACCTCGCTACAAGAGACCATCAACAATGGGCGAGTGACAATTATGAGTACGTGTTAAGGTGACACGGCCCTCACCTCCAGGGTGCGCTCAGGTGGTGCGCCAGTTGCTTAGTCGTCGAAGAGCACTATCTCCATAATTTTGGAGCTTCTCTGCTTCCACACGACATCGAGCGAGAACCGCCTCCAACGACTGACGAATACACCCTTGATGTATACTCTTCTTTGTCTTCCGCCCATCCAAACTACGTTTCACCATACAGCGCAAGATCGCTATCGTTCCAAACTTGGTGTACTTCTATTCTCATTGTACAGAGGATACCCAACCCTTGCCGGTCCGAATGACACTGCCCACTCTCACCTCACCAATTTCAAGTCCAGAGATTATTTCACTCTCCCGCGTATCCTTCTAGCCCTCGCCCGGGTGTCTTGACACAAGAAGGCCTCGGTGCAAACATGCCATTGCGAACAAAGCCATCGTCACGTTCAAAGAGCTTCGTCCACCACCATCATCGGCCCCCAAACCTCGACAACAAACCACCTTCGACCCGATCTGCATTCTCAGCTAAATACCATCCTATACCACATTACTCCATACCTCCACGTTTGCTTTCTCGCTCCTATGATCAGCTCGCTGGGCGCACTCCATCATGTCTTATCCACCTACCATCGTTCAAGCACACACACTCTCTCCTGACGAACCTTCTCCACGCCGTGCAATGGCTGAGACGTCTCGTGTCTGGAAGACGGCCATCTTCCGGCAACTCTCAGCAGTGGTCTCTCTTTGGGGAATTACGTGGTGTTCGCCCAAACTTTTCCCGCGTCGGAACACCACAGTAGTTCAGCGTCTCAGGCCTGTGTGCAGGTCCGCAAGGACGGAGAATGGAGGATCGAACGGGATATTGGGCATGAATGAGTCTCGACTGAGTGCGGGTTGGATCGAGTGACAGTCCTGTCTGGTCATTGTGGCCGATGGTCGGAACTCTGGGTGCTTGGACTTGTTGATATAGATTGGGCCGGTGGACGGAACGGGGAGAACGCTGAAACAGGGGAGGTTAGATCATAGAGAGAGAGCAGAACGAAGGATGTTAGTGCTTGTTCGGGACACTTGGTTTAAAAGCGCTGGGCAGTAAGGACAGGATATGAACGGGCTACTGTAAGGTGGCAGAGAAAGGACGCCTTGGAGGCCACTGACCGAGAGCGGAGCTTATATTCGGGGTTTGAAGACGCTAAGTAGTGTGTGGGCTACTGTAAGGGCCTATGTACATTTTCCGCCATACCCAACCCAGAACATCGAAACCGCTATATCAGTATCACCTTACCCCTTGACCCAGCCATTCTCCTTTTCCGCCAACCAATCCGCAAAAGTCAGCGCCTTCGGATGCATTTCCTTGACCTTCCCAATATCGGTATTAAACCCGACGGCATTAATCCACCGAAACATAATCCCCAAATCCGCCATCATCCACATAAGACCCTGACCCAAGAGCGCAAACGTCGTCGGTATCCTCCCCCCCACAACCCTCCCAAAAACCTCGCTCATCTCCTCAAACGTCAACTCGTCCCCGGCAAGGTCAATCGCAACATTCCTGTACCGCGCATCATCCGGGCGGACGAGCGCCTCCGCGCCGAAATACCCAACATCGGCGGTGCTGACCAGCTGGATCTTATGCCCAGGGCTCAGGGACGTCTTAACCATCGTCACAAACATCCTGCCCATGAAGTCCGGCGAGACATTCTCCATAAACGCCACGGGCCGGAGTACGGTGTAGCTCATCCTGGCGCCGCGGTCCGTCCGCGCCTCGAGGTGCTTCTCGATATTGTACTTGCTGACGAAGTGCGGGACGTCGGTGGGGTCGGTGTCAGCATCATCGCCGTGCCGCTCGACGGAGGCATAGACGAAGTGTTGCACGCCGTGGGCGAGCGCGGCGTCGATGAGGGCTTTGCCTTGCTTTTCTTCCGTCGCGGGCGTGGCGCCGCTGCCGAAGGGGAGTTGGACGCTGAAGACGGCGGAGATGGGGACGGCGGCGGAGGCGAAGATGGCGGGGCAGTCGTTGAGGTCGCCTTTGAGGAGTATGATGTTGGGGGCTTTTTGCGCGAGTGTGGTGGCTGAAGTGGAGGTGGGGTTGCGGGTTAGGGCGAGGATGGTGAGGGCTTGGGCGTGCGGAGATGCAAGGAGAGCTTTGATGACGGCGCCGCCTTGCTTGCCGGTGGCGCCGGTGATGAGGAGGTTTTGGGACATATTGGATGTGGCTGGTTATGAAACATGTCTGAAGATTGCCAGCAGTTAAGTACTCGTTCTTGATATTCCGATTCTAGAGAGTACGGTGATGCAATGGCGCATTGACGTCGGACCGGGAAGACGGTGCTTCCGAGGGAGCCGCTTAGTCAGGACTTACTAATCACCGCTGGAATGCGGCTACTATCTCTTTGTTCAGCGCTCCTCATCCCGGAGCCGGATGACCTGTGCTTTGGACAGACTAAGTTGAGAGAGGGTCGGTATCATCCTTGTAGAAGTATTCGAAAAGACAGCAAATTAGTGCCAGAAAAATAATAAAGATGCCACCGTTGAAAGCCTTGTTGTCTTCTATCGGGTCCAGATTTCTCCGTCCTCCAGGCAGAGGCCAGCGACAGCTTACCTAATCCACTGTGAAATCTTGGCATGTTATGTAATCATCATTGCGGCACAGCTCCCACTAAAGTTAAGAGTCGTCTATCAAAACCGAAAAGTCCCAAAACCATCTCACAACATCAAGCAACGACTGTCAGCGAAAGAATAATCAATATGTCCAAAATAGCCAAGTAAACTCCCATTCATCCGTCACACAACAAGCTCTCAGCAAGCTCTCAGCTAACACACAACTCTTAGCCGCAAACTCTGGGCCGACGACGAAGATCTCGACGATGCCGCCGCCCTCCCACCACAGACCATCACCACGAACAAAGACGGCACGAAAACCGTAATAGCCTACCGCTTCAACGACGACGGCAAAAAGGTCAAGACCACGCGCCGGATCCGCACCACCGTCGTCAAAGAACACGTCAACCCACGGGTGGCCGAACGCAAAGCATGGGCGAAATTCGGGCTCGAAAAAGGCCACGCGGTCGGCCCGTCCTTCGACACGACGTCGGTGGGGGAGAACATCATCTTCCGGCCGAGCATCAACTGGAAGGCGAACGCCAAGGAGGAGAAGCCGGACAAGGGCAGCATGAAGGAGCAGCTGAAGGACAAGAAGGTGAAATGCCGGATCTGCAACGGCGAGCATTTCACGGCCCGCTGTCCGTTCAAGGACACCATGGCGCCCATCGGCGAGGATGGGGCCGGCGCGGCGGGAGGGATGGATGGGGAGGGTGACGGCCAGCCTGCGGCGGGGGGGTTGGGCTCCGGTGGGTCCAGCTATGTGCCGCCGCATTTGAGGGATGGGGCGCGTGCGGGGACGGGAGATCGGATGGGTGGGAAGTATGAGAGGGATGATTTGGCGACGCTGCGTGTTACGAATGTAAGCTTCGTCCTCTCTTCAACGGGTGGGAATCCGGCAGCTAGCTAACTTGGCGGGATTGTAGGTCTCCGAGTTCGCAGAGGAGCAGGACCTTCGCGACATGTTTGAGCGGTTTGGTCGTGTGACGAGAGTCTTTTTGGCCAAGGACAGAGATACGCAGCGAGCGAAGGGGTTTGCGTTTATCAGCTTCCAGGAGCGGACTGATGCCGCGAAAGCGTGCGAGAAGATGGACGGTTGTAAGTTTTGTTCCCACCATACACCGCGTTAAGTATGCTGATGATTTATCGTAGATGGTTACGGTCATTTGATTCTGCGTGTCGAGTTTGCGAAGAGGTCGACTTAGAAAGGAGTTCCCTTTGTATATTCGATTCATGAGAAAGAGGCGTCAACTGGGAAGAGTGATTTAGCTTCAACTTTACGTACACACCCCAAGCCGTTGCTTCATGCCTCGTCTTGTGTCAACCATAATCAGCAAGGATTAACAACCCTATATGTTTCACACACCTCACATCCTGCTCCGAAAGCCACACCCAGTCTCAACCAATCCAGCTCCAACCCACCTCCCAGAGTCTGAGGTTACCTTTCCCTCTTCCCTTCTTCTCCGTTCTTACCTGCCATCCTTCATGCCATTCCCCTTATCTACACTCTCAATCACCCGCAAGTCCCTGTCACTCCGTATCTGCTCAGTCACACATTTGCACAACTCTAGGACCTTGCACAACTCGACCATTCCGGTGGCAGAGAGCTTAATGATGTCGATTTTACAATGATGGATTTTGTCGGCATTGTAGCACAAACAGAAGACTAAGGTGGGACTGCCGATCACGACGATGTGCATTCACAGTAAATAGGGTTTACTGATTGAGCTAAGCCAAGTGGAAGCGCACGCGAAATGCAGACGACAACGGAAAGCTTCTCCATCAGTCTATCTCCATAGGGTCCAGCGGCTCCAGCACATCTTCCACATCTTCCACATCTTCTACATCTTCTATATCTTCTACATCCTCAACGTCCGCAACCGGCCACACCACACCCTCCGAATCCGCGTCCCTCTGCCGACTAGAATTATCCCACGAAACACCCTCATCCTCATCCGCAACCGCCTGCCGCCGCTTCAACCACAACCTCCAGCCCACCCCCTTCGGCGCCCTAACCACGCTCGCCCCAAACCTGCTCACATCCGCCCAATGCCCATCCGTGAGCGCCTTCTGCACGAAGCGCATCGGCAGCGCATAGACCGTCGTCCAGCGCTTGCGCTTGCGGCGTTTCGGGATGCTGGCCGGGTAATCCAGCAAGGCGGGCCACTTCTCAAACTGCAGGCCGAATTTACACTCGGCGTTCATGTAGAAGGGGGTCTGGGTGCCGTTCAGGACGTTCTGCTCCCAGGCGTGGCCGGCCTCGGCGAGGGCGTCGGACTCGAAAAAGGCTTCGTGCACCCACTGCTCGTGGTTGTAGGTGCCTTCCGGGTTGGGCGGGCCGTTCATGGCGGTGTGGGCGTTGTGGGCGGCGTGGCCGAGTTCGTGGACGAGGGCGATGCCGAGGAAGTACTGGACGCGGAGACGGGCGGATGGGGTTAGGTGGTGGGAGCGCAGGGCGCGGAGGACGGTGATGTTGATCGTGATGGTGCTGGGGGTGCCGCGGAAGCCGGGGGAGGTGGGTTTGATGAAGGTGCGGCTCGTTGTCGCCCATACGTCTGAGTCTTCCGAGGGGCCGAATTTCATCGCGGTCATGTCCGCTAGTAACCTTAATCCGTTATGGGTGCTGAGCAGTTCGGCTCTGGAGAGGGCATAGGAGTTTGTGTAGAGGTTGTAGTTTCGAGTGAAGCTGGCAAAGGCTCCTGTGTAGCCTCTTCCGGTGTTCTGGATGTCTTTACGTGGCACAGGGACGCGTGGCCCAAAGAGCAGAGCGTGCCAATACGGAAGAAGCGATGGCTCCGCGAGGAATTGAGATGCTAGTCTAAGGCTAGGTCTGAGGAGTCGCCAATCGTCTCCGTTCAGAGGAGTAGCAAATTCGCCGGAAGGTGGGGGCGACTTGTACACGTCATTATCCGAGACAGTCCACTTGTGAGCTGCAAAGAGTGGGTGTATTGCGTTGGACAAGCTTGACGGTTGAGCGTCGGGCAGCTCGAGAGCACCATGCTCCTGTAGGACCGATTCACCCCAATGTCTGAATATGGAGTATGGCCATCCGTCCTCGGGGGGCGTTGCAGCCATTGCTAGGTGTTGTAAATGAACAGACCCATGGAACCAGACGTAAAGAGCGAGGGAAGATGATTTTCAAAGAAAATACTCGAGATGTGAACAGTTCGCTCCACGCAGAATTGTCGAAGTCGCATCTGAGAGAACCTTTGTCCTCTACAAGAACAACCCGGATGCGGTAATCGTACATTTGATGCCTCAAGTTCCTTTTTTACACTGCTAAAATATATCTCAGGACATTTAAGAACTAACTGAACAGTGCTCATTCTCTAATTGTCTGAGGTTTCGCTCATAATTTGCATAAGAAAAATATATGGTATTAGGGCAGCTCCCCTCTCTGGTACCATAGCTGGCACCAAACGACTATATAATATCATATTGCTGCCAGCACTACCTTAGAGGTATACCGCCAACGCTAGGGAACGTTCATTGATAGTTCCACAGGAACGTACTGCAAAAGCTGGTGATAAAAATAATGTGTAAAGAAGGTCAAAAGAGAAGCCAGCCGTAGTCCACCCATGGGACATGCGGAGGGCTTGCTATCGATAAGAGCTGATCACCACCGGAGCTGAAATGCTTCTAATCACGTCTAAGCAAAGAACAAGTAGCGCACGATATCGTCAATCGTAATTCTACACGGTATCTACTCCAATTGCAAGCATGACTGGGAAGATTTTGGTTTCCTTGAGCTCTGCCACTCAGAGACGATGGCAGTGTCCATCGAAGACGTCATCAGGCCAGAGACAAAAGTGCTGTCGTCACTCCTCCTGACACAAGGAAATAAACAAATGAGAAGAAATCGCACTTCTTATATTTCTCTAACTCTGCAATCAATTGAACCTTTCAACCCCTTCTCTATACACTCAAACCACAAGCAACCATGTCCTTCATCACAGGCAACAAGTTCGACCCTAACACCGACATTCCTGATCTATCGGGCAAGGTAACGTTACCGTTCATACTCTCTATTGAAGTTAGCTCCAACACCTCCGCTGACGACCGAGACAGGTCTACATCGTAACCGGCGGCAGCGCAGGCATTGGTTTCGGCATCGTCGCCCACCTGCTCCAGCACCATGCCAAGAAGATCCTCCTGCTCAGCATGAAGGAAGAGCACGCCGAACAGGCAATGGAGGAGCTAAAGAAGTGGGGCGACACGAGCAAGGTGCATTGGGTGCAATGCAACCTGGAAGACCTCAAGTGGGTGGATGAGGTCGCCAAGAAGCTCAAGAGCGAGGAGAAGCAAATTGACGCTGTACGTCCCCCCTTTTCCCCCCCACCCCACCCCGGCGCCCCCTTTCGGGCGACATAGCTAACGAACACCCTCCCCATCACAGCTCATCTGCAACGCCGGCCTCGGCGTCGGAGTCTACAACGAGACCAAAGACGGCATCGGTAATCGC
>JAABUY010000362.1_pt1 | contig 84603 bp, 135 predicted proteins | sample 5560271 | NCBI WGS metagenome assembly JAABUY01 (sample SAMN10711886, study PRJNA513374) | rock metagenome | isolation source: Antarctica rocks | place: Antarctica: Victoria Land, University Valley | reverse complement strand
TCGGTCGAGCAATCAATCGATTGTAGGCGTAGCGTGCGACGTGTGAACGTGTACGCTTACTTGGCTAAACAAGGTCTCATAATCTGTTGAATAACCAGGTTCATATGCAATGGTAAAAACGCATGACTACTAAGATGTATTCATATAAGCGAACGCGCGAAACGCCTGTACCCTGAACCAGCCATCTTTAACAACAAGTAGGTTGATTCTGGTTATGAAGATTTGAATGAAAAGACGAGCTGTCCTTTGGCGGGATTAACTGTGCGTCTTCGATCGAAGGTCAGGACCATCACCCTCTACGTACACCCATCAGGCACATTGAGATGGAAGGTAGTAGTGCGAACGAAACGAGGGACGAGGCTGGGGAACTTTGAGGTGTCCCTCGGGCGGGACATGCGAGATCTGACTAACGTTCGGGAGAGGCCGAGGGAGAGGGATAAAATTCCGCAAGGTTCCAGCAGGTTCGCCGAGGTTACCGGAGATGTAGAAGTAGAGGGTCCCGCTCGTAGTATTTATTTACCTAGGCTCCGAGTATCATTTTTGTCACCCCATAGTCCTTATCCGTATCGTGCCATTATCCCAATCTGTGTTGAGCCTCCACAGTCAACTCTTCGTTATCGCCCTACACCCACCGACGATCGGTCAAGCTACGGGTACTCAGACCGTCCTTCGATCGATTCAAGTCATTCCGTACCACATCAAGCTACCTCGACTTACCTAGATCAATTTCGAGATATCTCCTCTTGATAAGCGAAGTGAGATCTACGTCATATACTCGGCGGGTGCAAGCACTCGACGGTCCGTGACACTGTGCAAGACTAGACTGGTAAGTCTACGTCTCACCCGCATTTGTTGTCTTCGGGCTGCTTCGGTGTGCTGTGCGGTTCTTGTTTGCGGAACTTGCGAGAGGTTACCCTTTGTAGTCTGAAGCGCGGAAGCCTTCATCTAACATGGTAAAGTTACTTCGAAGTTGGAAGGAAGTGCATGATCGGTATATCCAGCGTTGTCTTCAATGGTGGCGGTTTCGCAAATCAGGCCCGATTGGGTTCATGACGGCTCTGCTCGCGTTGCGGGGGTGAACAACCAATAAGGCCACTCAGAAGTGTGTCGCGCCGGACAAAGCAATCGGAATTCTCGGCACGAGTGGATAAAAACGCAGTCGCCTATGCCCTCAAGTCCGTTAAAGGAGCCATTGTTAGGGTCGAGCCCCGGATCGAGTTCATGGCCAGACGGAACGACATCCGGTTCATGCCTCACATACGTGTGCAAGGCGACGGCCCGACTCACCTCACGAGCTACGACTACGACGTGTCAGTAACTTTGCTATGCACTGCCAAGCAAGCCGCGACAATCGGGATCCGCCGGAACGCCAATCCCGTGCCCACGATCCCAACGCCTAGTGAGGAGCACGATGAGAATCAAGCCACGGCATGTCCCCGTGCGGCAGACGCCATCGAGGATATTCTCCAGCAGGTTGCCGAATCAAAGCGGCGCCGTCTTCCCGAGATGCGCGGCGTGCTTGAGCGGCTCATCTTCTCCGGTGGAGGCGTACAGGAGAAGGCGACGGAAGGGAGTCTCAAGGCCATGAGGAAGTATATCGGGGATCATCAGTGGAAGTTCATGATGACGCGTATCGCTTTCGGCCTTCTTAAGGCCAGAGGGGCAAGCTTCGTGCCGTAGGGTGATTCCTACGCCGGGGACCTCCATCTACGAAATAAAGCTATACGAGGCGCGATTCTCAGTCAGGGCGATTACTGACGTGGTATTGATTGAGATCGCTATCAGGTAATCGGATCCCACGTGTTTGCATGGTTTCTGTTTTAAGGCGTAAGGACTATATAGCCTATCTAGCTATCCAGCAGGCCTAGTTGGTAGCTTCCCCATCATCTCGGACATCAACATCACACCTACGTCCTATGCATCATCTACAACGTCTCCAACCACCTACATAAAAGGTGGCTGAATTCCAACAGTCTTGTTACAGAATATCGCTGCGTTGCAGAACTACTTGATAGCCTTCACAATCTAGCGAGAGAACACAGCTTCCTCTCACTCCTGACATCATGACCACCATTGACCGGCCCTCCGGTGTACCGGAATGGCAGAACTTGGTCCGTTCACGCCTGATGGCAAAGCAAGCCGAGGGGGAAGCCTACCGAGATATCATCGAGCAGTGTGAGCGATAATCCCGCCTAGCTGTATCGCAAAGCTAAGCCGGATATGGTAGACCGCCGACTGGCTAAGGCTGCCCGAGAGCTGAAGATACGGAACCGAGCGTTATTGCGAGGCGGCGCAGGTGCTTCCACAGGTGGTGACGGGTGTGTTCGATCAACATCTCTAATTGGATTCATCGCTGATTGCTACCATCTTCTCGTCCCGTTTCCTCGTATGAAATCGTCTGTTCCTCTTCCGCCATCCCGCCCCCCAGCTCCCCCAACCCCCTCCTCGCACACCTAGACGCCCAGCTCACCCACCTCCGCACTGAGCTCTCCACGCTATACCGAACCCAAGCCGCAGCGCAGAACAAGCAGCTCTCCCTCTCCGACGCGCTTCGAGATCGGGATGAAGAGGTTCGAGGCCTCCGCGAGGAGGTGCGGGATCTACGGGACGCTCGCGACGGACTACAGCGGAGAGAGAGAGACTGGGACGAGCGGTGGAAGATGCGGACGAAGGACATGGAGGTGAGGCCAATACCATGGCTTGTACTGACTGGCGTAGACGCTAAACGACGAGCTCATGTCGCAAAACATCGAGATCTCGGCGTTGACACAGCGGTATACGGCGTTGCAGGCGGACAACGCGGGGCTACTGCAGAGATGGTTAGATAAGATGAATCTCACCGCCGAGGAAATGAACGAGGACTTCGAGAATGAGGCGGCGAAGAAGGGAGATGATGCGGGCAAGACGAAGGGCAAGGAGAAGGAGAAGGAGAAGGAGGGGGATTTTCGAGCCGGCGGGAAGGTCTAGAGGGGCTTTCCCGCGAGTCAACGCCCAGTGAGCAGGAGAAGACTGAGCCGATCATCGCGAGAGAGCAAGAGATGGAAAGGGAGGAATGGGAGGTGCTTGAGTGCGGAGACGGTCTGGAGGCATCGAGCATGTTGGCCGGAGAGGCGAGGGAAGAGGACGGCGGGGAGGAGCGGTGGGACGAGGCTCGGCGTGCGGCGTGAGATGTCGATGGCTAGCGAGGCATATGTTCACACCCCCTACTGCGACCACGACCAACGCCTGGGGGTGTTGACCTTACTGATCTACGGAGATTGAACGACCGGGACTTTTAATCCCCTGCTACTCACACGCGAAACAGATGGAATGGCTCTCCTTTGAGATGCTGTCACGCTCAAGAAGGAAGGGCTGTGCAGCATCGCATGGTATCCCACCTCTTACAGCTGTGATCGTCTTTTCACAGGCAGAAACGCAAGGTCGAACCATCGTATGGTCAACGTGACCCAATCAACAACCATCAATCACAAGCTCGCCACCCCTCCACTCCGCCCATCGATACGCATTTCACCACTGAAAAGGCTCCTCCGCCAGAGTACGCATCATCGACATGACGAACAGCACAGACTAGCGCAATAATCGGCCTTTGACTCGGCCAAGTGGCACATCGAAGACTCGTTCGGAAGGCCAGGTGTCTTCGCCACAGACCTGCAAATCCTTCCTAGCGAGCTCAAGCCCGGCATGACGAACTAGACGATCACCACCCGCGATTCCCCGCCCTCACTTCTCTTACTTGAAGTCTGACGGTGCCATCGCCTTCGTCTCACTCCTCACGCCAGGAATTGGTGGAGAGCATGAATGAAGAGCTGAAGGACGTGGAAAAGATGGAGAAGCTTCTCAACGAGATGTTGGCGACCTCGAACGCGCATGACTCGCGATTCGACGCTCTGATGGAGGAGAGCGTATCGGCGGCGAGGAGGACACCCGACGAGAAGGTTGATGAGGACACGGGCAAAAAATGTTCAGAGGGACCTGGCGATGACCTCTAGCCTCCTGCTGGTTCTTCAGACGGGTGAAGTAGGAGAGAGGTGCGGACGACGACTTCTGGGACAGGCGCGGACGACGCGTCTTGAGAGAGTAACCCTGCTGATCGGCTGTGAGTATGTATATTGGCTTTAGCGAGGTGCATCTGGTGGGCGATCAGCAATGCAAGCGACGCGGACAACATCAGTCTTCGAGATCCGAAGGTCAGCTGTTGTGGAAGCGTATCACATCTACATCAGTCAGCACAAGGAGTATAGCCCCGCTCGGGCGTTTTCCAGGCACACGACCGCAGGACCTTTATTGTCTGCCCGGCTCGTCTAGTGTACATCCATTATGTTCAAGAAATGCTTTGGTGGTAATCCCAGATTATCCGCATAGCTTACTCAAAGGCGACAGTGACATGGTCTCCTCGCCTGAAGCATCCTTGAACCCTCGAATCAGGATATTCGAAGGCGATTGCCTAATCCCATGTCGATGAACCAATACCTTCTCCTTCGCCTAGAAGCCTCTTTCGCCTCGCACTGCCTGATCGGAAAAGGAGTGCTCTCACTTCATCCTTTCTCGGGAGGATGCTTCGCTCCCTTCTCGAAATCTTCCAATGCTCCTTGGTCCTGGTTCAGAGCTCACTCATTCACAGTGATATAAGCCATCCGATCAGCTCTTTCCACCTTTCCCACCACACTTTGCCTCCCACACTGCCTACATACCAATCGGATTTCAAGCACCAACTTTCAGTGACTATGTCTCTGACAACTCGCGATCACGCTCACGCTAATAGTTTCCCATCAGTCATCATGAGCTCAGGCGGAGTTACACGTAGCGGCAGTACCTCACAGTCAGCTGGGACAGCATCCAACCCAGCTAATACACCGGGGATTGGGCTCACCTGGTCAACCATCACTCCGAGCAATGGCGAGAGCACACACAAGCTCGACATCCATTTCCCGGCCGGTACCGATCCCAGTGTCATCGTACAGAAGACCGCCGAATATGCAAGGGGCCTTGAGTCGAGTGGAGGGACTGTGACTGCAATATCCTCCAAGGAGCAGAATGAGCCGCAGCAACACAAGTACCAGCGCCTGACCTGGGATTCACAGCAGGGTACCAGCGGGAGTAATCGAGGGTGACAGATTTGCGGGGAATGACTTGGGCGGTGACTGAAGCGAGAGTATTTTGATCGAACGAGTCTTCGTGGTATGACGAGATGCAGTGAGTGGAAACTTGCTCACGTGAGGCTTTCACCGTGAGCATGCGCTTTCAACCCTCCCAGGCTTCTCAGCCAGATCCCTTGTCGCTTGCCATTCACCTCCTTTTCTCGATGCGCACTGCATCACAGAAACGCCCAGGTCTCCACTCCATCGTTCTCGTATGCAAAGCTGCTCTCCCTTGTTTCCTTCGAAGCTTCCATGCTCCTTTGCTTACAACTTCAGCTTCTGTAATATAAAGGACGTGAGAACGACTCATTCCCCTGTTCCCCAATCACAACTTCGCCAACCCCTTTCACTTACATAGCATTTGCATTTTCGATTACAAGTCTTCAGACATTTCCGCCTCCACGGCACAAGCGCACGCTGGTAATTCCACGCTAGACAGCATGAACGAGTCAAGCAAGACAAGCAACGACCCACTCTCCCAGTAGCCCAGAGTGTCTCAAGGAACCCGAGCGGTTTACAGCATTCAACCCCAATCAGCATCAATGTTTCAGGAAACAACGATAGCGCCAGCAGGAGCGCTTCCTTCAAGTCCTCCCAGTTCAGGCCGAATGACCCGACCCTGCTTTATTCGTCGAATGGGACGAGGACCTATGGCTCGACTCATGGCGGAGGCAGCAGGACGTGAATGGACACACTTACAACAGAGGACTTGTACGGTGACTGAGGACAGTGTACATTGATTGATCGAGTCTAGATTGACAGGATGCAACGTGTGGAAATTGCTTACACTAGACTTACCGTCCGCTTATCATGTTGATCTATTCGGATAGTCTCCTCTGTAGTCGTCGAGCCTGCTCGTCATTTGCCACCCAAACGCGATCGTTCCCTTCAGAGGATGCCACACTGATGACGCACTGATGACTGAAAGATGAGGCATCGCTCCGAATGGCTTTCCTTCATCCGCATTCTTCGTGGCGTGCCCTGTGCGTTTCAGCCACGGGGAGCTGGGGTATGGTCATACAGTGTTCATGCTGGTCTTCCTTTCTGTTTCAGCCTTTCTGAAGCTCTTTTGGTTCTGACTCGGACCTCCTAGATTCCAGGGATATGAGCCATCCGTAGCCCGTTCCCCGTTCTCCGCAGAGAATACTCGGTACTTATAAACATCATCCAATCAGCAATCGCCTTCTGCGACCAGATCTTCAGGTTCCGGTCCTTACATTCACGTCAAGCGCGCTGAAAGTTTCGCCCAACGTCATGACAGACGAAGACGAGAGTAGCGCTACTGCCACTTCTGCCGGGACCGCTCAGAGCGATTCGAGGTGGCGATTGAGACCAGTCTGTTCTTGGCCACCCGGAGCCGACATGCAAGTCGTCGAGCGGATGTGTGAGCAGCTGCTGATGACGTTGAATCAATCGGAGGTCACGGAACCCCGACAACTTTCTACGTAGGAGGTGGGTTCTATTCACCTACCAAATTAAATCAGACGGCTCTGAAGACACGCAGGAAGAGCGACATTTGCGACGGACAATAGACTGCGAATTCCCGCCCGACGTGAACAGACACGCTGTCTGGCAAATTCACGATAATGTGGTTGCTCGCTTGGTGGGAGCTGCTGTGTATGGGTATCCATGGGATGCAGGCTACTCGAAAGAGAGTTGGGAGTCCGAGAGTGTGGAGCTCGAGTTTGAGGAGACCGGGATCGAGAACAGCGAGAGTCACGACACTGAGAATGGCTCGTCTCAAGACGCAGCAAAGAACGAGATTTGTGCAGTCCAAGAGACTGACCTGTGTATTGAGTCAATCAAGACCGCTCGGATCGATCCGAGGTGGCGAGTGAGAATTTCATGGGATCTCCCCACCCAGCACCGACGAAGCGACTGTTTCACGGGTTATTACCGAAACCAAAAGTCAGGCCTCAACTCAAAAGCTGGAGCCTACGATATTTCCACATTCTACGAATCAGACGACTCCGACTCCCTTTCGGACAAGCCAGACGATTCAGAGACCGCCAAGGATGATGATGGGCCAGGACGAATAGTACAGTTTCCGTATTATCCACCCAGCGCGTCATTCCGCCCTCTTCCACGATCGATAATCCGCTGGAACAACCTTTTGCCACCCTTGTCAAGGAAGTCCTAGCCCACGCATGACACTCGTCTCACATCGACCTCTCCATCTGCAAGTCCGACTCTCCGTCCATCGCTCTTTGCGTTTGAGCTACCCCCTGCCTTCCCGCCCACGATTCACCCAAAGTTGGTGAATGGAGTCGACATCGACACTTGCTTTGCGGAGGGGAAATGTATCGTTGATTCAACTATCAAATCCCGGGGCAATATCCTATAATCAGACTCGACACCAATATGCCCGAAGCAGGGAGCGATGGACTCCGTTTCACTTGGGGAGATGTGACTGCGAGTCAGACCTCCGACCCATCTGCCCGATCCACTGTTTCATTCGAGAGTCTTCCCGCCGACTTCACCCAGAATCTTTGGTCGTCTTCACAACTATCACATCAGCGCCACATTGCAAGTCAAACTCACGTCAACATGGCTGACCCGAAGACCGAGGCGAATGTCAGTCACATCTCGGGTGATCGCACTCGTGACTTGGACAAGACCACCAAAGCGGTCCGCTCGGCCCAATAAGCCCCGATAGACTTCTTTAGCGGAGCGATTTGGCCCAGTTTTTTGAGGAAGCCCTCGAGCAGTCTTACCGCAATTCGGGATATCTCAAAACGGATCAGTTCGGTAGTCTCGAATCCATGTTGCGCGTCAGTCATCAACGGGAGGAAGCGGTTCGGGGGGAGGAGGAAGCCTCGAAGCCACGCAAAGCACCAAAGCAGGAGTCGAAGCAGGAGCAAGGGCCGGATGGGGCAAAGCATTGGTTCGGGCAGTGACGAGCAGTGAACGTATTCGTTGAGGAAGGGATTGCCGTTCAGTGCCCTGTTGAGATCGTTTGCGTGTGCCCTACTTTAGCTTTCCGGGCTGCTCTGAAGGCTGCCTTGGCACTCGTGTCAAAGGAAGTCCACACCTCACACTATCTCATACGTGTCTCGCGAATCCGCGTTCGTATCCAAGTTTGAGAGGCCGTCCTTTGTTCTGGATGTTCGAGCAAATTTTCCGTTCCACCGCCCTCCATTCGACCAAACCTGCTGAATGGAGATGACATCGACATATGATACGCTCAGCCGAGATCGGTTTATCTTCAAAACTATCATCACATCAGCGATACACAAATCGAACTCGATGCGAACATGCCTGACCAGAAGACCGACGCGGATACCGGTACCGCTTCGAACAACCCCACCCAAGAGCCAGAGCCCAACCCGACCCAAGACGCGGGGAGCAACGACCCGTGTGCTGCCTACCACGACCGCTCTGACCTTCCGGAAGGTCTCCAGGCTCTCTTCGCCCAAATCGAAGAAAAATTCTTGAGGGCTCCACTGTCCACGTCCAGTACTTCAAGGCGTCAGGGATCCCTTCCGGATCTGGCCTGCCCTCTGGCGAGGGTGATAAGGGAGGAGGGAGGAGTGGACGTCGGGAAGCACCTTGGTTTGGCCCGGATGGAGTGACGGAGGTCTTTGATGAGGATTAGAAAGCTGAGTACTGCGAATTTACAATACTTGATGAGATCATATTGCCTGGCCTAACTTGACCGCTTCCGCCTCGCGATCGTCCTGGAGGTCGTGATGTAGTGAGAACCTCTTGTCACTCGCGTCAAAGGAAGTCCCACCTCACGCGTCACATCCTCCTTCCGATTGCTACGGCGACACCTTCTCCTCGCTTCTTATTGCACCGCTATACCGTCCTCCATTCAGGAAGGGGACACAAATACTTGAAATCCCCAACAAGTCTGGTTCACCTTGAGCAACAATCATCCCGTCAGCGATAACGCAAATCAAACTCGAGCGAACATGCCCACCTCAAACGCCGATACCACATCCAGCCCGCCCACGCACGACACGGGTAAAACGATGTCGAGCCAACTGCGACCAGTGATCCCGCCTCAAGTGCTCTCGCGCAGAAATGGCCCCGGCTTTTCGAAACTTTTCTCCGTTTGATGCATTCGGACCGATCGTCCAAAGGTCAAAGGCGGAATTGGACAAGGGGGAAGGATTGGATGGTGGGAAGAGCCTTGGTCCGGGCACGGGTCAGGTGAGCGAGGTGACTGATAGGAAAGGAGATGATGAGCACCCTGAGGGCAGTCAATGATTCGATGAGTACGAGCCGACGAGTTTAGGTCGATGAGTCGGTGAGAACGTTGGTTGAGAATGTGAAGACTCTCTGCAGTTCGCCTCGCCCCCTCAATCAGTCAGGCCGTTTCCCGAATGTACTGAGAAGCTCTCTCGCCACCGCCGTCAAAGGCAGTCACGCCATCTACGTCACACCTTCACCCTGGATGACGATGACGAGTCCGCTCGAGACATGGCAATCGAGACGGAGAATGGTCTGTCGATCGCGATATCTTCGGTCAGAGAGGGGAAGAGAGATATCGACGTCGTTTTAGATGCTGCTGACGGGACTTTCAAGTGATGCGCATTTTTTGAGGGGAGGGACGGCGGAGAGACGGAAGTCAGAGGTCTTAAGGAGGAGAAAGCATCGATGTCTTGCCGATGCATCTTGATAAAACTTCTTGATCACTTCCATGAGCTCGAGTCTATGTTGATGTTTATGTCACAAGTTAATCTCCATTAGTATGCCGGGAATCGTCCCATCAATCCTCCTCCATAGCCTCTCTCGACTCGCCCGAATCCCCTCTGACCATCTCCACCCCCTCCTCCACACCATCCTCCTTCCTACCACTCCTCCCTATCCCATTCGTCAGACTCAGTAACCCCAGCCCTCCCAGCCCGGTTCCCGCTCCCAATTGACCCAGAGTGAAGCTCGCTCGCGAACCCGTACTCAGCGCTGGACTCGCCGCGCGGGACCGACTAGCCATTGGCCGGGTATAGGGATGTCCGTGCGGTTTCGAGTGGCGCGTCGGGATGGAGGTGGATAGTGTGGATGGGTAGAGTGGGGGGTGCCCTGGGGATTGAGGCATGGTCATGGCGGTCGTGGAGCGGGAGGGGGAAAGGGGGAACGCGGGGGAGGAAGTGACTAGGGACGGAGAAGAGCCGCGGGGGCGCTTGTACGGGTCGAACCGGTCGTCGGTTTGGGCTGGGTTATCAGCGGACTGCTTAGAATAGGTGATGCCTACCTTTCCGCTTGCCTGGACGGACGGAGCTGGAGCTAGCATCGCGATACTGCATCATCCCTGGACTGGCGGTGGCGCCCAGCGATGCGGCGAGCTATCATCAGCGAAATCCACTTCATAGACCCACTTCTAAGCGCTCGATCGTGGGACTCCCCGACGGTGTACTGATCCCGCCCATCCCCAATCCCCCAAACGCAGATGGCAACCCCAACCCACCCGGACTCGGCACCATCCCCGCGCCCGCGGATCCGAAGCTCATACGCATCGCCTTCGGCCACGGCGCGCTCTGCTGCGGTGGGGTCGGGCACGGTATCGCGGAACCTGAATTGCTGCGGCTCTGACCGGGAGTCGACTTGCCAGATTCCCCGAAGATGCAGGACGACGAGCTGGACGTGGGTCTATCTATGTCCGGCATGTGTCTATCCATGTCCATGCCGGATGCGAAGGCGGAATTGACGGGTTCGGGCGGGTCTTCCGTGACCATCTCGTCGGAATCGGAGTCGGAGGAGCTCGCGCGGTTCATCCACGACGACATACGTGCCCAGCTTGGACGGCACATTCCCGGATCGTCATCGTCATCGTCGTCGCCCCCGACCATCTCGGGAAAGCGACCGCGGGAGGAGCGGGGAGCGCGGGGTGTCAGGGGGAGGGCTTGCGGGTGGGATGTGAGGAGGCGCTGGAGGCGAGCTTCGGACCGCATCTCATGTTCGAGGGGTGAGGATTCGGAGATCAGCGTTGCGAGGAGAGGCGCTGGTAGCGGTCGACCAGTGAATGGGGGAGCGTGGAGAGAAGTCGGGAGAGTTGATCCGCCTGAGCTCAAAGCATCGCTCATCCTCGCCTTGCCTTTGCGCCGACTCGACGATGGAAGGTGATTCGGCATCCAGCGGAGAGGCCCGTCGATCCCGTCCATCTCCACCGGGCTATGACTGCCGCTGCCCTCGTCCATGGGATCGGACAGTGGGATTGGCGGGGTGCTCGTGCTCAGTCCCTTGATCAGCGGGGGCGGCGCCGAAGAGTGGCGCGGAATCGCTTCGTGAACGAGAAAGGTCGCCGGTCCCCATCTAGGCTGGGGTTGGTGGTAGGGCGCTTTGCTGCTCGACGGGTCCTGTACCATCACACCCGGAAGCGGAGTCACCTCGTCGCTCGATTCCGCGTTCTGCGCGAGGCTGAGCATGCTCGGTCGTCGCAACCGCCGAGTGGTGACAGTTCCAGCGGTGGGCGGGGGGATATCGGCCGGACCGTTGAGGTGGTACTCGCGTACTGGAGACGTGGACGACGAAGGTGAGGTGTTGAGGCCGAAAGCGTTGGTCGTGGTCGCGAATCGGATAGGAGAGGTGTGTCGCTGGGCGAAGGCAGGAGGGACGGGGATGGAGGAGGGGGACATGTCGAGATCGTTGTTTGAGGAGGGGTGGAAGGTCATGCTGAAGTGTCATGGGTGGTGAGCCGAGCCTTCAGACTGTGAATAAGGGGTTGTGATGAGCCGAGTGACGAGGAAAGGAGAGGAAGAAGGAGTCTCGACCAGCCGATCAGCCCGCAAGCTGTACACGTCGAGATTTCATCACAAAGCTGGGTGTAAGGATGCTTTCAGGTAAAAAGGATATCAGATCACTAGTCGAGGTAATAATCTTCAGGTCTGCGAAACAGTCCAGCCGGAGGAGTTCATAAAAAGGAGAGACCGCTTTGCTGATGCTTCAAGTTATGCTCTGATAAACTCACAAACTCGCCATGGCCCCCGTTCCCCCTCCCACCCGCCCTCACTCCGGCAACCCTCACATCGCGCTCAACCCCTCTGTCTTCCCCTCCTCCTCCCGCCCTTCATCCCGTAACGCTTCCGCTTCCATCACATCCTTCATCGTCCCACGCGAGGCAGAATGGGAGGACGCTTGGGATAGCTCGAGCGATCCGGAAGATGCACCTCCATCCAAGATGGCGATGTCGTCAAAGGGTGTACCGATTCCCACTCAAGCAAATGGCCCCAGTCGGAGTGAGGTGAATGTCGCGGCGTCATGGGCTTCCACATCGTATCAGCACATACTCGCTCCTTCCCGACCGACGATGGTCGCGGCAAAGACGTATACGGACGGTGTCGTCCCGCCGTCACCTGGGACAGTAGTGAATGGGAGAAGTGGGAAGTTACCGCCTGGAGGAGCTTGGGAAATCGTGGAGAGCGCGGATGTGCGGGAGGCAGAGGCGGTGGGGCCGATCAAGGTGGGGAAGGAGGCCGTGAGGGAGGATGTGGAGGAGATCTTGAAAGGTGTGGGCTCGTTACATGCTACACCCAAAGCGTATGAGCTCATGTAGCCCGCGCAGATCCGCTGCAGCTTCTATCTTCCCTCTCTCTTTCCTCCGCACCCTCTACTCCACCCGCCCCTGCTTCGCAAAACCCTTCATCGACCTTCCCCTTCCTCACCAGTCGCCCACAATCTGTCACAACGAACGGAACCGTCGCCGAACCGCGAACACCGGGGTCGAGCCGGCGAGATCTAGGACGACAACGCAGTGTCCGGACAGAGAGACGTCGAGAGAAGTTCGGGAGGGTGTTGAAGGGGAGGGTGGAGGACGGTGGTGGGGTAGATCTGGGTCAGTCACGCCGCATGCCGGCGACCTGCCCAAAAGGTTCCGGAACGAGTTCTCGGTTCTGACGATTGGTGTAGCCGAATTGCGACGATTAGCATGGTCTGGGATACCTAGCGAAGTCCGACCTATAGCATGGCAGCTACTCCTCGTGCGTACACCCCTCGCGGCCGCGATATCTCGTCGCTGATCTTCGCGTCTTCTTCACATTGCTTAAATCCGCTGCAGAACTACCTTCCCCTCCCTACTCAGCCCCGCCTAACCACCCTCACCCGGAAACGCCGCGAGTACTCGCAACTCGTTAAACACACCTTCTCCCGCGGCCTCGGCGGTCTCGATCAGCAAGTCCGTGGTACCGCCTTCTCTTGAGTGTACCTGCTCATGCGGAGTAGATATGGCACCAGATCGAGATTGACGTCCCCCGCACCCGACCCGGAGTACCTCTATGGAGCTGCTTGATAGCCCAACGCGTCAGTCTGGATCATGAGACAAGGAGGAGAGGGCTGAAGTGAACGTCCTGCCAGAGCCTCGAGCGGATACTGTATGTCTGGGCGATACGGCATCCTGCGTCGGGATACGTTCAGGGGATCAACGATCTTGTTTGCCCGTTTTTCCAGGTGTTCTTGAGCGCCTATATCGGTGAGTCGGGTCGCCATCTTCGCTTTATCTCCATACTCCTCGCGCTTTCCACCCCGCACTGCGTTGTCTTCACCCAATCGAAGCTCTCTCACCTATTCCACCTCCCCGCTATCTCCACCGCCTGAGCTAAAGCGCATCCCGCAGACACCGACCCCGAGCTATTCGACGTCACCCACCTCCCTTCGCCCGTACTTTCCGCGATCGAAGCCGACACCTTCTGGTGCCTATCAAAACTGCTCGACGGAATACAAGACAACTACATCTCGCATCAGCCGGGCATCCAGCGATTGGTCCGGAGGATGGGCGAGTTGGTCAAGCGTATCGACGGTAGGTCCCCCTCTTTCATTCTCACTTGCGTTTGTGGAGAAAATTTTCGACTGACGCCCTTGGTAGCCCCGCTCGCGGCGCATTTCGAGGATCAGGGCGTCGAGTACATGCAATTCGCCTTTCGGTGGATGAATTGTCTGCTCATGAGGGAGATCAGCGTGAAATGTACGGTCAGGATGTGGGATACGTACTTGGTGAGTGAAGCGTTCATTACCTCGCAGAGAGAGCTGGCTGATGAAAGGGTGGCTGATAGGCGGAAGGGACGGACGCGTTCTCGCAGTTCCATCTGTATGTGTGCTCGGCATTGCTGGTGAAATATAGTGAGCGGTTACGGGAGATGGATTTTCAAGTGAGACTTTCTTTCGTCGTCATGTTTCTGTACTGAGGATCCTGCTCCTCCCGCCCCTGTCCACCTCATGTCCTTTATTACCTTCACTCGCTCGCTACGCTCGCTCGCGCGCGCAGGAAATGATCATCTTCCTCCAAAACCTCCCCACAGGCTCATGGACCGACCACGACGTCGAGCTCCTCCTCTCCGAGGCGTACGTGCTCAAGACGGTCTGGCAGGGGGCCGAGAATCACTTCGCGAATCTGGCCAATGGGAATGGGAACGGGAATGGGCAGGGATTAGGCATGTTGGGCAGATGAAACGATACAGATGCACCAGGCTCCTGACTGATCACTGGACGATTCGCAGCTGCTTCAAATCAAGCAATGATGGTAGTGCGCAATTGAGCGCAATGCCATGACCTCCTCCAGCTTGGGATCGAAGGACGCAATGATATACTCCGCAACTACCTAATCCTCCTCATCGTGATCCCCCCTCCTCGCGTCATCCTCCACCATTTCCACCTCGCCACCTCCACCGTTGCTTTCTCCCGTCGGTGCATGCCAAGTCGCGCTGATTCCCACGGCGAGGTTCGGAATATCCTTCGTCCCCACCGCGAGTACCTGGGACGTTCCATCAATCTCCAGTCTTCCTCGCGCAGACAGCAGGAACTTGAAGTAACTCACTCGTTCCGCCATCTCCCGTGTTGGATAGCCCACCTTTACCCCGCCCTCCACGTTCTCCACGTTCCCGCCCGTGCCCTCGAAGTACTCCCTCGCCGAGGCACTTCCCGCTTCTTCGCCACTGACTATGATGACTCGTGTTCGATTGTCGAGACGCATCGGTCGAGCTGGGAAGGAGCTGCCTCGCCCACGACCACGCCCTCGTCCTCGCCCGCGAGAGTAGGGTGCGTACCGTGCTGCTGTCGATGCTGGGATACCAAGCGTACTCGCCTGATCCCGTCAGTTTACGAGCAGCGAGATCGAAGAGGGAAAACCCACCTTATCCCGTAAAGCGGAGAGCTGCGCACTCAATCGCATGAGCTCATCCTGATCACCCGTCTCCATCCCATGTTTCTCCAACTCCCTATCCAATCTCTCCTTATCGCTCAACCCATTCCCCTCCACGCTTGGCTTATCGATCGCATCCATCTCCCTACTCAGCTCCTTCAGTCTCGCAAGAATCACCACCTTCTCCTCCTTGCTCCCATCCTTGGCCCGCTTCAGCAGCACCTTCTGCTCCGCCATCAATGTCTCCCGCTTAGCCCGCTTCTCCTTAGTCTCCAACTCCGCCAGCGTCGCGGCTAACCGACTTTCCGGGCCTCGCAGCGAGGCTTTAACATTCTGCGGTGGCGCTCCATTCTCCATCGCTTTCATATTGGCCATCAATCCAGCGCTCGCTTCCAGCGCTTTCGTCCCAGCCGCACCCTGTCCCGGCCGAGGGCGATGCCAGAGTACCTTGACGTGTCGTGACCCGAACACCGCCTCGTCCGACTTCCAAGCACGATACGCCTCGGCGTTACTCCCGAAGCTCACGAGGGCACGACTCGACTTCCCCTCCAGCGCGATATTGGTGACCTCGCCGAAATTCGAAAAGTATTCGCGAATGGCTTGGACAGAGAGGGAGGCCGCAGGTATATCGGTGATGATGAGTGTGGTGGATGTGCGGTCCTGTGGGGGTTTGCTCGTCCCCCAGAACTCGGCGTGGCCGTTGTTGGCAGGAGGAGAAGGGAATGGCATGAACGGCATTCCCATGCCCATCATCGGGAAGCCGGGTGGTGTCATCTGATGGGGAGAGCCGTTCCCATGGTCAACGTGCATGGGACCACCACGACCTCGACCTCGACCTCGTCCACGACTCGGCGGCGGCGCGAAGGGGAACTGGGGGAACATCATGTCGGGAGTGTGGATGATCACGTCGTCGGAATGCTCGTACGGGCAATGGACACCGCGCATGCAGAAGCCGCGTTCTGGTGGGATCAGCTTAGCGCGGAGAGATCAACATACCATGATAGTCGTAGCATCTGAGCCGTCCGGGCTGTCCTGTCTGTACCTGCCCGGACTGCGTGCCGTTCTCCGCCATCTCCACGTCCTTCCCGAGCTCGACGTGAGGCTCGCCATTCTGAGGAGGTGGGCGGACAGTGGAGGGACCGGCGACTGCTTGTGAGGCTGACTGCAATGCCACTGGTCCTGGCGATACTGCTGGGCCTGTCGGAGCAGGTGCTGTTGGCGCTGAAGGTCGATAGGACGAGACGAGGGCCGGAGCTGCCGGCGGAGCAGCAGCAGGGATGGGTTCAGGCGAGGGAGCTGCCGGAGGAGGAAGGAACGATCGAGTGCGAAGCGTGGTGAAGAGCTGCTCGACAAAGGGCTTGGCTTCTACGCTGCGTTAGCTGTATCGCATCCACGCGACCAACGACATACTATCTTCCAGGAAATCCACCAGCTCTCGCGAGATGAACTGCTCATATCAGCTCAATCCTCCTCTCAAAGATTGACTCACCTCCTTCCATTGATCTTCAGCCATCACCGCGTCGTGCTTGAGCAGCGCGACGATGTAGTCCGACAATACGTCCGGGTCCGCATCGCACCTGCCATCAAGGTCAGTCTGAGGGCAAAGGCATACATGGTTGTGTGGGAGGCGCAGCTCACATCGGCTCGAGGGTATTGATGAGCCATGACTTGAACTCTGGGAGGTCGTAAAGCTCGGGGTAGGGCATCTTGCCTAGTAGTTACCGATGAGATGTTAAAGCGTCGAAAACGGTGAAGGTCAGGCGAAAGAATAGCCTTCGGGAGTTTTTACGTTTTATCCAATACCCCGCCTCCACTTTTCTGGTCCCCGTGATTCGACGTAGTTTCCATCGCATATCCAGCCTGTAAAATAGTGTATATACGTCCCCGCCATGTCTTACGCCAAGCCCAATCCCGGCCGTACAAGGCACATGCGTTCTCTGTACCTCGACCTCGAGCCCTCCTCCAAGCTCGACGACCTGGACAACTGGTCGCGCCTGGCTCGTGGCGACTTCCTCGGAGTCGCTGTGCAGCAGGTCATATGCTCTGGCGGCTATGGGAGATCCCTCCGCCGGATTCATGCCTATATAAATCCGACCACGAGGAGGTGGCCAACCGGTTGAGTGGCATAGAGACCGACCGGATGAAGTGGGTCTGTCCCGCCAATCTCACTGATTGGCAGAATGGCGGCGGGCTTGAAGAATATAGCGACTCGGCGGAAGTGGAGGACCTCGAGGAGGAGGACAGGGATGAGGTGCATCAGTCGCGGTACTACTTCCGGCAGAAGGATCTGGTCCACCGACAACTCTACCTCATCATGTACTGCGAGTACGCTTGCTCCACCGACCCGATACGCCTCGACCGGTGACGCTACCGAGCTGGACCATGCGGGTGAAGATAAAGCGGAATTACGAGTCGAGTATGCTCGCAGCGGTCTCGACCGCGGAGTGGCTCAAGGGGTCCGCGGATCAGTGAGTCCCGGTGGGAGACTGTGCTTATGGTAGATGCTTCAGGAACGGGGACTTTGTTGTCTCCGCATGGAAGTACCTCGAAGCACTCGTCGTCCTCACCCCGTGACACCCGCTCGAACTCTTCATGCCGGCATGGGAGGCGAAGCTCTCGGGATTAAGCACGATGTGAGCGCTTCGAAAGACTCGGCTGACGCTAGCTTCTTCGCACTCAATCACAACCACGGGCTCACCGCATTCAAGCTCGCCCTACCCCTCGTCGGCCTAGCCGTCTGCCAAGCGACCCAATTTCATCCCTTCGCCACGAGCTGGCAAAATGCCAAGACCGCGGATAGTGAGTCGACGCGTCGACCCCGCTGACCGCAGTGGTATGGGAGTCCACCCAGGTCGCGATATGACAAAGATGGTGGAACGAGCGATGATGTCCTCGTTCATCCGAGATCGACTCCTCCGCCGTCCAGGAGGAGAACTCACGCGGAAGAGCGAGGGGGACGAATTCGAGCTGGAGGATATGGTCAAGGCGGCGCAGGCCGTTGGGGATTACGGGAACGTGAATGAGGATGTGGTCACGTAATGGGTGTCTTCGCTGCGCTCGTACGGGCAGTAGATGCTTGTGGCTCATGTACGATCGCGTCTTGCTCATTCGAGGGCGAAATCGATCTTCTCATTGATATGGTGCAGTCCGTAGTGAAGAGAAGCGATCTCTCCCATCGATTTAGATAGATCAGTGAGACCCGCCAATCGGTAGTATCTATCTATCAATTGAGAAGGGCTGTCATTTCAAATCAGAACCAACATTGTTGGTGTAGCGGTAACATGAGCGCTTCCCAGCCACGTGTTCTGGGCACAGTTCCCGTGCATGATGCGCTCGCCCGGGGTTCGATTCCCCGACAATGTAGTTTTTCTTGGTCTGTTTCACCTTTTTGGGCGCTATCGCACGTGATAGGGTATGTCTGTTCTTGATCTTCCCTCCACTGTTATCCTACTAGATCTGACGAAGTGCACACGCAAATCGGTGCTGAAGAAGCTGGGATGCCAACATCGCCAACACTCGAGCAGAGAGATTACCACGTGTTCTGCCCGGATCTTCCTTAGACATTGTTTCATGGTCCTCCTCATGATGTTGTCTTCATGATTCGTCGACTCAGGATGTCTAGAGCCCTCGACGATGGTGCCGACCCGGCGTATACCCATTTCGCTCACCGAGTGGACCTCCTCAAGCTCCTCGCTCAATTTCTCGATATCGATGTTGCCGGCGCTCCGACTGAGCGGGAGGAGGAGGAAGATGACAAGCTCGTAAAGGCGTTGGGAGCTATCGTGAGTTCCTTTCAGTCAGGACCTCGCTGATGCAGAGCTCGACTATTATCTACCCCTCCCCGGTCTTCTCGACCCGTCACTCGACGAGATCATCTCGCCCCTCTTGACCCTTCTTTCCACCCAACTCGCTCAGCTCGAAAACGATGATGGGACTGTCAATCCCGCACGACTAGCTCGAGTTGGACGACTTCTCAACTGGGTGGTCAAAGTTCGCGGGTGGAAAGCTGTCAGTGAGTCAATACCGCGGACTTCCGCTAATGACAGTCCCTCACTTCCCTTGTACCATTTCATACCTCCCAATGCTCATCACTCTACTCTCCCCACCTGCGACCAGTACTTCCCCTTCACCCGACCAACACCCCTTGATCGCCTGGCAAGACGCCTGGGAGCTCCGCGCGGTACTCCTCCTATGGCTCGCCCTCCTCCTCACAGTCCCTTTCAACCTCTCCGCCCTTTCCGACTCACCCGTTCCATCCACCGTCGACCTCCCCGCTCGGGACAAGCTCTTCGCGGCCCCTACCTCCAATCTCGCACAACGAGTCACGCTTCTCACCCTCCCCCTCCTCCAACAACAAGGAAAAGAAGGCGCGTACGCCGCCCTCGTCTTGGCCCGACTCTTCTCGCGATCCGACACGGTCCAAGGACTACCAGGCTTCTTCCACTGGGCGACGAGCGAGATTGCCGAGAGCGAGAGGGAAGGCGAGGGGAATCTCATCGCGAATATCCTAGAGTTTCTCGCGATGCTACCGACGATGATCCTGCCGGAGCACCTCGAGGAGTTGCAGCGCTTCACCGAGGACCTGCTCCTTCACCTGAGGGGGTCTAAAACCGCTGCGAGCTCGGGGCTGGTGAGGAAGCTGGCCGTGAAGGCGAGGGGGCGGTGGTGGGTGGCGAGGCTGGGAGGAGCCAACTGGACAGCGGGGGAGACGCCCGAAGGACTGGAGGAGGAGCTCGACGATCTGATGTCCGGGCTCGGCGACAAGGTGGGCTCCTCATACTGCCCGATGGTGGACCGCGAGTCGCTAATGGGCGAAGGACACCATCGTCCGCTACTCCTCGGCAAAGTACCTCGCTCGGGTCTCCTCACTCCTCCCATCCTCGCTGTCCCACCAGATCGTCCTCGCGACAATCGCCCTCTTCTCCGGAACGGACGACGAGCCGGTAGTTGAGACCTCTTTCGGCGCTATCGCGGATCCAGGCGGGAGTGCTGCCGGCGGGACGATGGGTTTCGGTGGCCTGGAGAGCACTAGAGGAGAAGCGAGATGGCACGGGGTATGCCTAGCGTTAGCTGAGATGGCTCGGAGGGGCTTGGTCGCGGGTGAAGCAGTCGGAGAGGCGGTGCGATGGGTGCTGAAGGTGAGTGCTCGTCTGGTTACCGCTGACGACAGGCTCTGACATTCGATATGCGTCGAGCGTCTCATTCGATCGGCGCGAATGTACGGGATGCTGCATCGTACCTGCTCTGGTCATTGTCGAGAGCGTGTCCTCCGGAAGCACTGGCACCGTATGCCGAGAAGATGGCGACGGGGCTTGTCTGCGTGGCATGCTTCGACCGAGAAGTAGGCGTGAGGCGGGCGGCGAGCGCGGCCTTCCAAGAGGGCGTTGGTCGATTGGTGAGTCAGAGAAGGAACACCGCTCATAGCAGGGCATGTATCCAGAGGGGATCGAGGTGCTTGGCAAGACCGACTTCTACTCCGTCAGCGTCAGAAGGACTGCCTTTACAGTCGCTGCGCCGGCTGTCGCTATGTAAGCGGACTTCTCCTCTGCCCGCCACGCTGAGACAATCAGGCGTCAGGTATACCGAGCTCGGATGCGAGACCACCTGCACCATATCACCCTGCGTCATTGGGACTCATCCATGCGCACCCTTGGCGCCATCTCACTGGCAAAATTGCTGGAGCTCGAAGAAGCCGCAGATCTCGACGACTCGACCCAGCGAGAGGTGGGCTCGATGTACGATGTCGCTGACAGCAGATCGCGCAACTCCCTTCGCTCGATGCGGTGAATGTTCACGGCGCGATCGAGGCACTCATTCAAATTGCCAAACTGCCCACATCTGACGACTCTCGGCAACAGCAGGTGTGTATTCCCGTCAATATCGCTGACATCAGATCCTCTCGGCGCTGTCATGCGTCCGTCTCGCAGCACTCGTCTCGCAACTCGCGGCAGAGCTCATAAGATCCGCCTGCGAGCTCATCACCACATGTCTCTCCTCTTCCACGTTACGAAGTGCCCAAAGTCTGCTCGACAAGTATTTCGATCTAGCCTCCCGAAGACGAGAAGCGGAGTGTCAGGAGGCCGCAGCTAGGGTATACCGGCGACTGAGCGAGCTGAGGGACTGCGCGAGCGAGGCGAAGAAGTGAGCTTGGCCGTAGAAACGCGCTGACAGCAGGCTGATCGGCGATCTCAAGTCGATACGAGCGGCACAGCGACAATCCGCCGCACTCGCGTTAGGCCACATCCAGTACGCGCAATGTACGATGCCGGTGGAGAAGGCAATCAGCGGGCTTCTGGATCAGCTCAAGCCAGACTCCATGGTGAGCATGACATCCTACGTAGCCTGACGCTCCTAGGCAGACGTCGAGACGAGACAGAATGCCATCCGCTCTTTGGCCAGCATTGCACGTCAGGAAGGACGCAGAGAGCTTCTCGGTGAGTTTGGAAGAAGAGCATATGGTGACTTCGCGCAGTGAAGCCACCTACCCTCCAAGCTATCGTCTTCGCGTTCACCGCCGCCCTCTCCGACTACTCCACCGATCAACGCGGCGACGTCGGCTCGTGGATCCGCATCGCTGCGCTGAACGCCCTGGAGCGAGTGCTGCCTGAGACCAAGCGCGATGCAGTGCCCCAGACCATGCTCGAGGAGGTCGTCCGAGGGCTCGTCAAGCAAGCAGTGGAGAAGCTCGAGCCGGTGCGAGAAGCTGCGGCTTTGGCTCTGGCGGGATTGCGCTGGGCGGGTCTCACGTGGGATGGCGTCGAAGCGCTGGTATTCGTCCCGAGTGAAGGCGCGCCTTTCCGATACTTCGACCAGCAACAGTGGTTTCTCTCCGCCGGGCCTCTCCTCCACACTCAGTATCGCTCCGCGGTCATTGTCGGCCTTGCCCTCAGCATCGGCAGTCAAATCTCGCCGACCGCGTCATTGGCTTTTGCGGCGCTCATGCACCACCTTGATGCAGACTTCAGCAAGTTCGGCGATATCCTTATGGACTTGCTCGGCCTGCTCAACGGTAATCTCAACCAGAACAGGGTCTTCATCCCTACGATGATCACAATCGCCAAGCTTTTCGGCGAGACGGACCTATTGCGCCTCACTCCCTCGATGCAACAAACGTCCGCACAGATAATCGCCGTCGCCAGCCGTGGCATCGCGCAGACCAAGTCAATCGAGCGGATCAGTGCGGCCATGAAGCTGGCGACGAGCTCGATTCTCCTCCACTCCGATGCATCACTTGAGGCCCTCCCCCTGTTCCTCGCCCATCGCTTTCCTCGGATACGAGCGATGACCTCAGAGCAGCTATATTTAACACTCTCCACGGATGATATCGAACACGAGCTCGAGGAGATACTGCTCGAGACAAGTTGGACGGATAAAGGCGTTGGCGCGGAAGAGGCGGCGAAGGTGGTGACTTTCTTGAGGCGATGAGAATCCTGGCTGTCTCGAGTCTGGCGAGCCTCCGCATATCAAGGCTCGACGGGATCTGCATCTCGGTCAGACTGAAGCTCATCCCAACACCAACCCCCGATCCACAATCCCTGAACCACCACCCGTTTCCCCGCAACCTCCCCAAGGAACATCTTTTGCAGCCCGGAATGCGGTTTCTGGAACGATGGGAATTGCGAGAGGGAGTACAAGAGCGGCGAGTACTCGGAGAAGGATGCGCCGGATTTGAATAGTGTGATTCGGTGGAGGGAGAGGGTGTAGAGGTCTTTGATCGGGGAGGTGGGGGAGGGGGAGAGGACGTTGGTGAGGGCTTGAGCGGGGGTGATGCCGGAATCTGAGGCCAGTATCAGCATAGGACGAAATGAAACAGAGGAAGCACACCAAGCAGCTGAGCGGAGCCGAAGAGATACCTGCGGCCCGTGTTCAAATCGGCGTGTGTAGGCAAAGCTCATTCTTTGAGGTTGGAATGGCGCCGCACTCACGGGAAGAAGCAATAGTCGTCCAAACCCCAGACACCGTGAGACCCTGCGGGTTCCAGACGGTACGTCTTCTGCAACAGTGTCACCAAATCGAGGTACCTGAGCGCTCCCGATCAGAACCGCAATCGTCCGGGCACAGAGACAGCTAACCGCGTGAAGACCCGCAAGACCAACTCGTCCTCCTCATCTTCCTTCTCTTCTCCGCCGACCCAACCTGAAGCGACGCAACACCTTAGTCCGAGGACGAAAGCGAGCTCGTGGCCCGTACCATAGTCCAGTCGTATGGGATGGCCGAAAGCGTACGAATTGAGAAGAAGGGGGAGCAATTGGGGAGGAAGCGCTGGGGGAATATCTTGGAAGGAGGTGACGAGAGTGGGCAATCGCTGCTTCTGTATCAGATTGATAAGATCATGGAGGCAGACGGGCCCTTTCGACGAGCTGGATGTACCCCCGAAAAGCGAGGTTCCCGAACCGCTGATTCGCCTGCGGTTGAGGAGGGGCTTCGCTCATCCACGCCATCATCTCGTCCAGTAGCTGCATCAAGCATTGAATATTCTTCCACATATCAGCTAGAACATGAGGACATCCTTCTTACGCTTGGGCAATGATCGTAGGGCCCTTCGAGGATATCGCGGCCCTTGAGACGAACACATCGCCGCTTGACCCATCCCCAAAAAGCTATGAATCCGGGTTTGTGAGGCCATTGGACGACAGCCGCATCTGTCGTCAAGATCGGAGAGGGTATCGAGGGCTGCACCGGAAGCTGTTTGGCTGAAGGTTGAGACTGACTCATGCCCGCAAATGATTGCCGGGATAAGGAGGGACTTTCATTGTCAGATAGCACGAGAGACGTCTTCGCGTGCCTGATTGCGGGGAAAACCCACTTCCTTCGACACATGACCTCTCCTTCTCCTCTATCCCTCTATCCCGGATGAGTAAATGGCCAACCCGGTCCGGATCGCTCTAAGTGATCCCCACGGTCTCGGTCGACCACGCTTCGTCGTCGGTGGTCAAGCCGGAACCGCTTCGGGCGATGTCAAGCTGTACGAATGGCGCCGTTCGGTACGTACACCTCCTCCCCGTGGGAACCAATCTGATTTTGCGTGGCGTAGAAGCGGCAGATGGGGATGGGCGGGCTTCAGACTGATGTGGGACAAATACGAGTGCGTCTGCTCATTTTCTAGGAGGAACGAGCTGATTTTCGAAGGCACTAGCTTGGTCCCCCTCGCACACCCATCACAACCTAGTCGCCACCGGTCTGTCAACAGGTCGTACCCTTCTCCTCTCGCTGTCCCCCTCCACCCTCTCTCCGACACTCCCTATCACCAATAGATCTCCCGTACTCAATGTCCGGCATTCCCGACCTGTCACCGCGCTCAGCTTTTCCACCGCCGATCCAAACTACCTAGCCTCAGGGCTCGAACGGCATCGATCCGACTACTCCCTCCTCGTATGGGATCTCACCAACGCCATCTCTTCCATCAGTCCACATTCGGATGAAGCTTGGCAAAGACCGCTGGACCGGCTCGAACCGACACATTCGCTAGGAAGGGATATGGGCGAGATCAAGAATATCCAGCACTACTGCCCAGCAGAGCATATCAATTCCGTCGCATTCGTCCCAGGAACGATCCACAGTCTCCTCGCTTCGGCCAACAACAAGGTCATCCGACTATACGATCTTCGCGTTCCCGGGCCATCGGGGGCGAGCAGTCCTAGAGATCCTGCTTCGGCGAGTAGGGGTGCGGTCGCACAATGGGCAACTCGAGCGGTCAACGGTCTTTCCCCGGACCCCAGCGGGGAAGGCCGTTTCGCAAGCTGGGAGAGCGTTCCTGACGGTAGTGTCGTGCGAGTATGGGATGCGAGGAAGCCGACGGGGGAGATGCTGAGCTTTGAAGTGGGAGCTGGCGGGGTCGTCGGGCTTGAATGGCTGGAGCGAGGTCGGCTAGGCGTGGGTACCAAGGACGGGGTGAGCGTCTGGGAGATCGTGCATGGTCGATGGGAAGAGCAGCAGTGGACTATGCTCGGAGAAATGAGGACCGGTGAGTGGTCCGACTTACCAAACCTGTCGATGCTGAGGAGCCGCAGTCGTTAAGACGAAGCAGGCGATGCAGAGTTTTGCGTTCGATAGAAGAGGTGGAGAGGTGTTGTTCGTCGTGAAGGACGGGACTATCGGGATCGGACCGGTCACTTCGGCGCGGGCGGTGTGTATTATGGGTGTTGAAGGTTTTTGGACAGTCAGAGACTGATCGGAACAGCTCGTCTCAGGTGCTCGAGGCGATCTTACGGTCGCTTCGACTACATTTCGTACCTTTGAGCCGGACTCTGCACCTCATGACCAAGACGATCGTCGCGACGGCGACATCGACGATCGACCGAATGACGACGCATCGCAAGGCTCGGAGAGCGACTCCCCACGTGCCAATCGCTTTCAGCTACCACCAGCTCGCGTATCCGATCTCCTAGCCGAAGCTAGCGACAATCGATCCCGGTCAATCTCACCTAGCAGCTCGCATGCCGTCGCTGCTCCACGACGAGAAGCTCGCATGCTAAGAAGAGTGAGGGGAGAAGAAGGGTGGATGGAAGATGGCGCGGAGATGGGGGCGAAGGAGGTGGAGGGGGTGTTGAGGGGTGATGTAGGGCATGTCATGCGGAGGCGTGCGGAGGATGGATATGGTCTTGACAATGTGAGTTGGTTCGTTAGGGATGTCGTGCTGATCAACGTGCAGCTTCTCCTCAATGCTGCGATTGCGACGTGCTATCCGGGACAAGAACGCCTCAAGGGTATTTGGGAGTTCATCGACCGTGCGTGGCCTACGATCACACATCTCGTGCTCATTTTGGCAGACCTGACCCGAGTGATGGACCCAATTACGTCGAAAGCTGGAGGTTACGACCTGACCAACGCTGGCGCCCATCCAATCTGGACGGGCAATGGCGTCCAATCTGACTCCGACTCACCATCTTCCTCCACCCGTAGCGGTTCGACGCTCATTACCGAACTGGCCCCCGTCCAGTCTACTGTCCGAGAGACCGTGAAGCAAGGCTCAGCCGCCTGGTCCTCGCTTCGCAACCATCCAAATCAACAACCGCCGATCAGCTCGCTACCTTCTGCTCCCAAAGGGACAGTCTCCGAGGCAGCCGATCCAGGTCTCACCGCGGCCATCCAAGCTATCAACGCCAGACGCACGGACTCTCATCCTGGTTCCCCAGGAACGCACCAGTTGCCCCGGACGGAAAGGGAAGGGGCAAGACGGATGATCCTTGCTCTTTGCGGAGAGATGCACGAAGGAGCCGGGATTGGGGAGATCCATCACTCAGTCTTTCAAGCGGACGAGAGACAAACGAGCTGATGTCGAACAGATTGATCGGAGACGAACAGCGGAGCAAGGCTGCAGCCTGGGCGTATTTTTCGGGTGAGGAGGAACATGCTGTGAAGATTCTGATGAGCAGCGAGAGTGAGTGGAAAATTCCTGTTCCCGGTTTTCACAGCTCGCTGATCTTGGCTTCCTCCCCATTTTCTCAATCGATTGTCTTCTCGGTTTATACACCCTTCGGCATCGCCTGATTTTTTGCGATCATATCAACTGCCTCCATTTCGGTCGGTAGGCTCTCGACACCGCCTTCTAGCCACCACGATTGCCGGCTTCCTCTCCCAATCCCGGTCAACACGTGCTTCCGAACTATTCGATAACCACTGGCGTGGAATGGTCAATCGCATCGATGACCCGTACGCTCGGATTATCCTCTCTCGTATCGGCGGGGACGGATGGGAGAGCGTGCTCCGTGAAGAGGCGGTGCCAATCCTCGATCGCGTGGCTATTGCCGTATGCGATCTCGATGACGCTGAGGCGAGTTGGCTCTCTAGTCGTGAAAATCTACGCTGATGATCGAATGCGTTGACAGCTCTCGACTTTTCTCAAAGAGAGAACGGAGAGGTTCCTCCGCAATCCGTCCCCTTCACTCCACGGGCTATCCCTGACCGGGCTCACGCCCTCCGGCCTCCACCTGATCCAACGATGGCTCGAACGCACCGGCGATATCCAGACCGCAGCGCTCCTCTCCTCCTTCTTCCCGCAATCTCGCTTATCGGGCATAGAGCGAGGTATGGTGAAGCGGTGGCGAGAGGGATATCGAGACCTGCTGGATAGCTGGGGCATGTGGAGTGAGAGAGTGCCTTTCGACGTTCAGTGGATGGAAACTGGGAGAGCGCTGGGGGAGGAGAGGGGCAATGGAGACGGGGAGACTTGTTCTGCGTGAGTAGAGATTTTTGCCAAGATTTGCATTCGAGCAGTTGGGAATGATCACGGGATCCGCAGGTGCAACAACTTGCTGGACCGGGTGGGGAAGGAGAGGGTCGAGAGGAACAAGGGTCTCGATCCGAAATTGATGAAATGGCCCAATGAGCGGGTGAGCCCTGGTCCCAATCGTGAATTTAGCTGATGAGGATAGACGAGCACTTGCGCGCGGTGCAGTCAGCCGCTACCGCGCTGTGTCATCTGTCAGTCGTCCCTGCTTACGCCCCAGGCTGGCCGCCTGACCTCTTCGAATGAGACGCTGACAGGCATGAGTCAGGTTTGACCCACGTCGAGCCAATCGTCAAGGAAAGGAGAGACGGGACACCCGACCGGAATGCTGCCAGTACGTTTTGTACCTATACATTCGAACCGGATTGGACTGATGGAAGATGAAAGGTGCTTTCGACAAGTCGTTCATCTGCTGTTTGACCTGTAGACATGGCGGTGAGACTTGGCTCTCACATTCTCAAGCAGAAAGCTGAGGCGAAACAGGACACGCAGGCCATATTCTCCCGTGGTTCGAAGGCGGTCTCGACGGCGAGCCCGCACACGAGACTTGCCCGGTCTCGCGGTGCGAGTGCCAGTGCGCGAACATCTAGTTGGAGCCGGTCTAACTTTCTCAAACATATCCAGCATGATCCATACCCGCCAGGTGCATGATGTACTGCATGAAAAGATGATTATGTATGACACGTACGATGCATACCGATGCTCTCCCTCACCACGCCGAAATCATGCTCCAACCCTATTCACCACGGCCGGTGCTATCGCCCTCCCCGATGTCCGTCCGCGTCATGTATCCGCCCTCTTGAACACCGCTCGTCCTCGACGACAGACTCCATCGCACGTACCCATCGCTCGATACTTCGCGGGCGACCTGAATCGCCTGACGACGATCCTGAACTCGCGATGTACCTAGCGTGCGCGAGGATCGGGACACGCCGAAGAAATCGTCCGGCGAGGTCGTAACTCTGCGCCATTCAGTCCATTCCCGAGCAGGCCAGAATGAGCAACTCACGTAGCACTTATCTGCGAGCCGTTTGATACTATAGCAGACCTTATGCTCCCGGTCCTCGTCCTTGCTCGTCCCAACAACGACCAACCGCCAACGCAGCAACGCGAACTCCCGGACCAAGCCTTTCCCCATGAGTTCCTTGAGGCAGCTGGTGAGGATCCAGTAGACTGCTTGTGGCGGTGGATAGCCGACGTATTCCTTGACGTCGGCACGGTCGACGAAGGCGGAGTCTGAGGGGATCAGCGTGGATGACGAAGGGGGAAGGAAGGCGTACCGATCGCGCCGGCGATGTTGGAGGTCGTCATTACGAGGACATTCTTCCGAGCTTTCAGCTTGTCTAGCTGGGTGAGAAGGGCATTGACCACCTGCGATACTCGAGTCAGGCTCGCTCAGACGTTCCGAGGGATGCGAACCCGCAGCCCGTCTGAAGGCTCGTTCCCACTCATCGCTCCCGCCCTCGCCGCAGTCAGACTTTCAACCTCGTCTACCCACCGATAAGCACAGTCAAAACCGGCTGGGCAAGGAAATGACCAATCATCACGACAACAAACGCGTTCTCGTCGTCTACCATCTCGTTCACCGTCGAGAAGAGCTTCTGAACGAGCTTGCCGGACTCCGAGAACCACTTCGAGAAGAGGGAATGCGAGTTGATTTCGACGATCTTTCCATATCTATATCTGGAACATTGCGTGAGCTGATGACAGTGATGCTCACGGGAATCCGACTCACCGCTGCGAGAGACGGATGACGAGCTTTTGGGCAAGGCCTCGGCACAGACTGGTCTTGCCCGTTCCGGGAGGGCCATGCAGCAAGACGACTCTGCATTGGCACGGGGAGTTAGCTCTGAGCCATGATGAAGGAATGATTGAGCTCCGACACACCGGTTCCAGGTTACAACGTTAAAGTCCACCTCCGCCTCCGAGAAGGCCACAGTTGAATGTAAGTAGTTGAGTAACCGAGATTTCAGGTCGTCCGCATAGACCAAGCTAGCCCACCGAGGTCAGCTCGCAACTCCTCCGCAAGGGAGAGGTCACGCACTTGTCCCATAGTCCGTCGAGCTCTGCAGAAGGCAGTTCCCGTACAGAAGCAGCCGGCACCTTCTCCTCATTCTCCTCCTCCTCTTCCTCACGCTCAGCTCAAGCATTCTACACAAGAAGGCTGGGCTCACCTCCCGTACTAGCCGCGAACTCCTCGACCTGCGATCTCTCCGACACCTTGTACACGTGCACCCGGATCTCCGCATTCTCAATCTTCACTGTCTCTCTCTCGGGCACTGCGGCCCCATCAGCTCGGTCCTATCATTGTGGTGGACCAGAAGCACTGCTGTCGGCCATCCAGATCCGCTCGACGTGGTTCCCCAGACTCGCCATACCCTCCCAATCTCGCAGCTCCTCGCCAATGGTGATATGCTCCATCTGAGCCGCGATCAGTCCCCGGACGTTCTGCTCAATGATCGCGGCTTGAAGGTAGGAAGAACCCCTCTGTCGGACTTCCACTGCGCACTCATCAGCAAGATGACAAGCTGTGTATTGAGTGAGACGGACCGTGAACCACCACCTTTCGCTGCTCGACGTCCATTTCTTCCTCGCCCTCAGAGTCCCAGTCGTCGCCATGAGCATCCATCGGCTCATGCGAGCTCGAGCGACCATTGCTTGTCAGAGTCGTGAGGGGACTCGAGCTGTGATCATTCGGGATGGACCGGTCAGAGGGAGGGGAGGAATGTCCGTTTTGCATTGGGGAGTTGCCGTTCGTGCGGGATGAGGAGGGGATAGGCGGTCTGGGGAATTCGTGAACGTTGACCATGGGGCTTGACGTCTCTGACACTCAAACAGGAGCGAATATTGGGCTCTGTTGCTTGACGTAGGGGTCAAGGAGATAGGGGGCAGATGAAGAGGAAGTGTAGAGAAACAAATCAAACTTCCAGGAATTCAAGTCGACGCGTCGTGGCGGCATCAGAAGCATACGCTCCTGTCTCCATAGTGGAATATTCTTAGCAGCTCTCGAGGGTCTCCCTACAGCGAGGGATTCAATCACATGAACGCATGAACAGAAGCGGTGTCCGCTCATTCCTGTAGAAAGTATGCGATTAGGCGTACAAACAATTCGTCAACGGATATCGACACCTCCCAACTCTCCCTCACCCGGAAAAAAGTGACTTGACACGGTAAAGAATGCTGAGGTGAAGGGTAGGTAGAATGTGAAGTGCTGCAAGGGGCTATATGGGAAGTTTGAGGGGCGAAGACACTCTTCAACAATTGCACCCGTAGTTCTGCGAGTTTTCCGAGTCGATCCTGATTGGGTCTGGGTAGTCCGCATAACTGCAAAAGCGGTAAGCACGATCTCTTCCCCTGCCACCCTGATAGGCCAGGTGCCAGGGACAGCCGCACTCACAGCTCAGTCTCCGCTTCCTGCGCAAGTGCGTTCTTCGCGATGGTCTGGAACGCCTGCTCGACGTTGATTGCTTCCTTGGCCGAAGTCTCGAAGTAGGGGATGTTGCCTTTGGCTTGGCACCATGTCATCGCGCGTTTTTGCGAGACCTACAGCATCGAATGACATCAGCGTGTAGTTCAGGCGAGGAAGCCGCACGTACCATGCGCTTGGATTCCTCCATGTCGATCTTGTTGCCTAGCACGACGAATGGGAAGTTCTCGGGGTCGTGCGGTGATGCCTGAAAGCATGGTCAGCCTGGCCCTTCTTGAACTTCCACACGTTTGGTCTCCAGAACTGGGAGTAGCGGCCACTCAGGCGAGGATGACACAAACAGGTGAGGGCGACCTCGAAGCCGACTCACTTGGACCAAGAACTCATCTCTCCACCCATCCAGCGCTTCAAACGACTTTGAGCTGTTCACGTCATACACCAGCACACAACAATCTGCTCCGCGGTAGAAGGCGACGCCGAGAGATTGAAATCGTTCTTGACCGGCCGTGTCCCATAGCTGCGGACGCGAAATCGCACGATTTGAGGGAGAAGGGGAAATTCATGAAGACGATCAAGTACGACGAAGACGGTAGGGAGGGAGGAGGGGGCAGCGATCATCCGATGCGACCGAAGCAGAGGAGGAGAAAGCAGAATTAGCTGCTATGTGAATCTTATGTTGGCGGACTCGCCTGCATGGTCACCACCCGATCGTCCACCACCAACTCCCTTGTCAAGAAGTCGGCTCCTGCGCCAAGCCAGTCAATGGTCATCCCAATTCTTTTTGAGTCCGACGTACCAATGGTCGCTTTATACTGATTTGAAAAGCGCTTGTTGACGTATTGGTTCATCAGGGATGTCTTGCCGACCCTACGGCTTGTCAGCTACCTTACCGGCGTAGACCGCGAGTGATAAAGGATGGAAAGGTGATGCGGTCGGATTCGGTTTCTGTATGCGCAGCGAATAGATGTGTCCTGACTCACCCAGAGTCACCAAGGATGATAACCTATGTTGCCAGGCGATCAGTACACAGCTTAAGGGGGGAAGCGTGACCGGTCTTAGAGTGTCCCAGTGAACTCACCTTCAAAAGGACCTTCTTTCTTGACGCCATATTGCCGGGTTCCGAGATATCTGGTGAGGTGCAAATGAGACTGGGAGGATAAAGCTATTTGGAGGATCGGGTCTAATGATGGTTGGTACAGTTGAAAGGGTATGAAAGATATGAAAGATGGGCTTGTTGGCAGACCCAAGACTGCCCGTTCGGGCTCACGAGCCTAACCGGGAGGATTATGTAAAGAAAGGAGGAGCGCTGCGGTCCCGAGCTCATGGTTCTCGGAGGCCATGTCGGAATCATCAGGTCGGACTCTGTGCTGCCTCAATCACATCTACCCTACTTCTCTTGTGGACGGAGACTTCTGCTTTGATGCTCTGATGTACTGAGACGAACAAATTCTATCGAGGCGTATTGATGAATGCGCTGCTGAAATGGTGTGATCAAGCCATGTGGAACCCTATCGACCTGGCCTCGACTTTGGGGGGCATAGTGAGCACCGTCTCTTCTTGTTTTGAAAGCACTGACTGGCAGCTTCTGGTAATCTATGCAGCTTCAAGCAAGGCTTTTATCGATGGTTAGTGCCAGCTCGAACGCGCGAGACGTCGGATGGACGTAGACTTTGAGAGGTAGATGAGGTAGGGGATCTTTCAAGACCACTCGTTAAGGGCCTTCCTTGACAGAAGAACCTGCTTCGTCAAAACTTGACTCTGTGCAGCTCATCATGACCCACGGAGACCATCCGCTCGACGCTCAGACAGTCGTGATGAGCGTCGGAATCGGTTCGGGAACCAAGTTGGACGCTATCGGACGAGCTCGACACTTATGCTGACCATTACATTCAGACTTCCACATATACTCGACCACTCTGCCCAACACATAACATATACCGGATTATCATACCGCCTCATGTCCTCCACTCTCACCAAAACACAGACTGCGCTGCCCTCACTTCGGTTGATCGGATGGCAAGAAAATCCCAACGGGCCCATCCAGCAACCCGATCTGGAGACCAAGACCGACTCGGCAGCATGTATCGATGGCGAAAGCCCGCATGCCGGATGAGGACGGAGACACCTTTTACGACGCGGAGGAGCATCTGCTCAAGGAGCCGGAGCCGGACTTTACGAGCGTTAAGGACGATCAGCCAGAGGATCAAGCCTTCCTTTCTGCTGAGGAGCATCAGGCAGAGGAGCCAGCGGAGGTCCCGAACGGCCACGGACTTGAAGCATCTGAGTCAGTGTCTCTTGAGCGAGTGAACGACTCGGGTTCTTCATCCCTGGCGCCGATGTCCTCCTTTGCCAATCACTTGGGGAAAGTGCATTCGATCCCATCGATCCTATCGAGCCCAAATCACGCATCAAAGGTCTCGCTCCCGTCGATTCCCTCGACATCGAGGCACCTTACGAGCTTCCGGGATGAGAGCCAACAGGAGTGGTGGTCTGATGAAGATCTTGCGAAGCGAGCTGATGTCGTCAATCAAAACGCTTCGAATAGCGAGCGTACTGAACGTGAACTGATGAGCGCAGGAGAGATCGCTCGTAGCTTGATGACGCTGCGCAATCTCGAGCGCTTCGCGTGCGTAACCTTAGGGGCGGCTCTACTACCTCGCTGGTACCAGGATCTCAACAAGTGGGCTCTCGGAAGTGGGCTCGAGCATACGACTCGGTTGAGACTATGAGGCGAGACGACGAGACAGCGATATCTGAGAATGGTGATCATACCCAGCGCGATCATGCATCTCATGAGAAAGTCTTCACTGACTCGAGCGATCAACCAAGCTTAAGACTGCCACTCATGACCATCCTTTCGCCGAGCACAGACCCCTGTTGAGTGGACCGCTCGGACCTCCTGACGACTCACCTGACGATCCGCTTTATCAGCCCGAACTTCTTCCTCCTCTTCTCATTTCACTTTTCACCTCGTTCTCATTTTTAGACCCCGACATACTGCATCCTGTACCATCTCAGTCATGCCAGTCGGGCAAAATATCGTAAGTGATTGCCGCGACCTCCCATCACACTCGGACCTTGTCTCTGAGCCGGGATGATAACCTGCGTCTGCGTCATCCTCGTCTCTCGTTCCACCATTCCGCCCTTCCGTCTTCCTCAGTTTATGCTAACCTTCTTTGCTCCGACAGCGTCCACCTAAGGTTGTAAGCAGAGCGGCGCCTTCACAACCTCGATCTCATATCCAGACGCGAGCAATTACACATGCTCAGAGCCTGCAGATGGGCACTATGTCCGCCAATGAACCGCCTCGACAAATACGTGTTGGACACATTGAGATCTGTTGCGAGCGAGACTTATGGCTTTCCAGGATGACCATTCGCATTGTCTCAGCGGCTGATTGTGTCCCTCCAAGTGAGGAGACCAGTCCTGGCGATGGAGACATGGAGCGAGACCCTGATGTCACCGACTCAACGATACTCGGGGACGCTCGTAAGATGGACATTTTCTGGGTGAGTATTGCCTCGACCTTCAGTGCTAGCAATCAAATACATCTGGACCGGCATTTGAGACCGCATGTACAATACGTCGTACTGGGATGCTGAATTCTTCTCAGGATTCGACAGTCGGTGCGGAGGACGGTTCGCTGGAGGAGCCGAGCCCAAACAATCCCAATTTCCTCCGGCGACCACTTGGCCAGCTAATCGGCGAAACTCTCGTACCAATTCCCAAGGGTCTTGCTCGTAATAGCGACGAGCCAGAGTCGTTCGGAATGCGGGGACGGGACGGTGAAAGGGTCGGTGTGGCCGTGGGCACCGGCCGACTCGGCATTCCACCTCCGGTGAGTGCGATATACTTATATCGCTAAGCGACGATCAGGACGAGTCCCTGGACAACTCGCAAGCACAGACCTTGCAGGACACATTGCCTTTCCGGACTCCCTAGACCTACTGAAGCTCGAATCGACTGCATCCATCCTCTTCCATGGCCTCTACTCGCGCTCCACGGCGTTTCGCATTCGACAGTATGCCGAGCTCATCGGGAGGTACGAGGTCCCTGCAGTTGAACCCGGAGGACTCTGCGGGTAATCCAGAAGGGCGACACATGGGATGTAGATGTGGATGGTCAGTCCCTGTCGCTCGCCCTAGACCTCACTGACCAAGCATAGCGGAAAGCGATGATTGCAGTACTGGCGCTCTTCCGCTAGTCGAAGTCCGATCTTCTAGTATAGGCAGTCTAGCAGTCAGCGGGCTGCGGCTTAGCTCCACAGATCGGCGTGCTTCGAATGGATCCAGCGTCGATATTCACAGAATTGATATCGACGAAGCGATCACAAGCGACTCGTCTTTGACCGCTGACAGTGGCGAGTTTACGCCGCGTAGACGAACTTCAAAGCGACGGAAGTTTACTCCGGCGAGCAAAACCACGACGCCCGCGGTGAAGAAGCCAAGGACCATGTCTTCGGGATCTAGTGGGAAGAGAACGAAATCGAAGAAGCCGAGCGCAAAAAAATACCGCAAGAGACGAAGCGCAAGAAGGCAGCGAACAGACCCAGACAGACTAGAGGCAAACGAATCGGGAAATCGTCTGCGTCTAACATCATTGCCAGCGCCCTCTCCAGCCCCCCTCAGCAGGCTCCTGACAATGACCCCGGTGACAGCGAGAACAACGAGGCTTCTCACCCTGCTTCGGTGACGGTGCGCACACTCCTGCCTGACCGTAGCCTCATTTCCAGCTGACTGAGCCACTAGATCGATTCCCGAGGCCCGAGGCGTATCTTTGGCCAACTCAGCCCCAGAGCCCGCATCCCAAGACAATAATCAGAATTGCAACAGCTCATTCGACATCGTTGACGATCCTGTTCTGCAGAGCGATTCCGACACAAGATCGCCAGTACTTGAGCCCAAGCAGATTTACAGGTCAAGGTCGAGTCGATTGACGACATGGATCTTCCCCAAAGCGGCTCAGGCCTAGATGACTTTGACGGTCCGAACAAAATCGCCCTTCGTGATACGTATGCATTGTGTAATCTACTCTACAAGTTGCAGACCAGCTCTTGGCCCCTTCCCGCTATTCCCCATCTTCGAGCTTCGCGTCCCAAACTGCATCGCCCGCTTCACCCTTTGTCCAGTCTCGATAAGCCCGACCCTCGCAGCGGCAAGTCGAAGCAGCCGCTTGTCCCCTACGCCTTCGCCCAGGGTTGGATCAAGCTTCATGTGGATCGGTAGGGAGGAGAGGTAGTCAATAAAAGATAAGTCGAGATAGGGGTATCGAGCATCGCGAGCATGTGAGGAGAGTATGCGGTCATCCCGAGATAGATTGCGCGATGGGAGTCTGGTGATGTCGAGTTGTACCTGTGAGCGGATCTAGCATCAATGGGATTACGAGATTGTCAAGAGGTAAAATGCATACCTCGTCAACCAGTCCCTGCCAGCCTTTCGCGTTGTACGCATGGCGATGCCGCGCATACCCGCCCAATTGTCTAGCGACGCGATCAGTGGATGTCCACCTACCCTCGAATAGGGATCGGACCTACTCGTCCGCTCCCAAGCCGGAAAGGTACACCTTCGCGCCGGCTGTATATGTTTCGCCGACGAGTGTTCCGATCCCACGAGATGCGAAGTATAGCGGATACGCAAGGGACTGCGTGACCGTAAATTCCAGAGGCCCGAGAAAGGGATGGGTCGCTCACGAGGTCCATCTCTGCTCCCGTCAGCTTTTGGACCAGGAAGATGGAAGGAGCAGACCGGTCGGAGAAGGATACATCAGATCCAGAACCCTCTGCCTATGATCCTGACATTCCTGTGTCTCGTTAACCATGTGAAGAGGAGATGCGGACGGCGACGTGCAGCGTATGTAACGTCGACCTGCACGGATCGCCATTGCCTTCCCTCGCACACCTTCCTCAGCTCGAGGAGAGCTTCTCGACCCGAAAGGCGATCGGGGACGTCATATCCGGCAGATCGACCATTCTCTAGCCTCTCCGGCCTTTCGAAGGCGACATTGATCAGCTCGATCGGCTCGTCAACGGGCAGAGACCTGTTCCGTCAGCTCCATGGTCAGATAGAAAGCACATCTGGACTGACCGATGAGCGAGATAGGCGAGAAAGGTGCAGTCCACCCCTCCGGAGAAAAGGACTGCGAGCCTTGCGTTCCTACACGCGATCAGGACCAGCATCGAAGTACTGGTGGGAAGTGCAGGCATACCCTGGTATAGGTGTGGGGATGTTTGAGGTTCGTCGGCGCACCGAAGCAAGGAGGTTGGCTGTGAAGCGGTCGACCTCGGACTCAGGAATAGTGCTGGAGAACGATGAGGGAAGGGTCGAATTGATCGGAGCGACCTTGACCTTTCTAGACGTCAGTACAATCTGGACAACAGCCTGATGACTCGCCCATTGCCCGGCACTATCGATCTCAGTCTCCTCGAATGCGTCCGACAAGTCCCATCGCTGTTCTTGTCAGTGAAACCCTAAAGGCCAAGTCACAGGGGCTCACGCCTTCGACGACCTGTATCTGCTTCAATCGGAGTACCCCGCCCTGCCCGCCTTCTAGAGCTCGCATGGCCAATCCCTCTGTCCTGGCAGCTTCACTCCGCGTCGAGGTGAAAATGAATCGGTCGCTTAAGGAAGCTTCTGGCTGGTGAAGGAGAAGGGAGCGGCGGGATAGGGGGTCGACTCGGAAGGACAGTGTCTCGGTAGCGAACTGCTCTCCATCAGCCTTTGACCACGACAATCTAGGAATGTGAAAACATGAAAGTAGATGAATGCAAATCTGCAGTCTTCGTCAACAGGGTGATACGGGGACGGAGAGGGACGTACGGACCCTCTATCCCGCTGAGCACCTCGTCCACACTCTCACCCGCTTCGAGCCACTCCTTGATCTTCCTCGTATCATTGTCTCCGGTCCCGATACTTAGCCCGTCGAACACCTGCAGTGATTTTCACTATACTCCACTCCAGCAAGATGAGGGCGTTGACTGACCTGGCCATTCCATCCGAGCACGCCTTTCTCGCCTATGACCGGCTGAGAGACTACCTCCCGACCCCGTAGCCCGAGCACCGATGCCGCGAGGGACAGCTCGATTGTTTCGCCGGTGGGAAGGGAGACGAGGTGGGTATAGGTATTGGAAGCGTCGGGCCCGCGAGTTGAGTTTGCCATTACTAGGGAGGTGAAGATGGGATCTGGTGATGGGATCGTCTCGGTAGGGGAGGGCAGGAGACGGATGGAGAGGGTCAAACCACACATCGTGCATCCGGCCTGTGGTCTTGGAAGCTGGTGGTCTTATCTTGACCTCCACATCGTGCGAAGACAAGGATGAAAGCTGGGAAGACCGCTGGTCGTGAAGGAGATATGTATCATCGCACGTGATATCTATTACGATACTGCGCTACGAGGAGCCGAGGAGACTTGACCAACGACGTGCATGATCGAAAATGTATAGACGGTAATAGGTGATGCTACAAAGCCACGAGTACCTCAATGCCCGTCCTGGATCTCACTGCCGATGACCAAAATCCTTCTCATTAGATTGACAGAGATCACTGACAAGATTTTCTTTCCTCCTCGCATTCTTCGGCTCATCTCTTCTGATCCTTCGTTGAGGTCGATTATTTACTTGACGGCACATCTCGCTCTGCTGACTGCTCCCCGTCATGCTAGTCTGGGTGAGACCGGCGGGAGCCTAGATGAGATTCAGCGAAAAGCGTACGAAGTCAGAAAGACCCACATTATCAGCTCGCGTCTCTCCGCGCTTGGCTTGATGTCTGTCGCGATTCATGCGGAAGTCTTCCTCTGATCCTGAAGGTGAAGGACTTGAGGATCGCCTCTTACGCTTGGAGGATGCACTCGTTGCTTCTCTGGAGGCTTCATCGAGAAATTGATTGTACGACCAAAGGCGGATAACGTCCTGCCGGTTCCTATGGAAGATGTTTAGCCAAGTTGAGTAGGTTCAGAGACTCACCTTGCGTGCTTGTCCGACCGGTCCGGAGTCGGCCATCTGCTTGACGCAGCCGACCCGTGCGGGCTGATTGAGGGCGATGCGTCTGCAAAGTAAGGGAGCGATGAGTCCGATAAATTCGCCATCATTGAGGTATTCGATGACCTTCGTGACCGGTTCCAGCGTGACGTCGACCTGCTTGATGGGGTCGGCGTCGATGCGTACGATGACTTTCGTGGCCTCCTCGAGGCCGACGACGACCTCCTTGTCATGTTGTCAGGCGTTTGATGGATTTTCAGAGTGATCAGCTGATGTAAGTGAGTAGTGGTAGCGAACTTGCGGATAGCGCGCGCAATCACATAGATCAGCATATACGCGGTTTGCCTTATACAAGTCCGATATCATGCGGACTTGAAGGATCCATTCACCCATCGCATGGAAGGATAGCAGAGGAAATCGTCTGGTCGTCGGCTTCGTACGTAGAAAGCCGCGAGCGAAGTCTTGGTCCGGACGCAGTCTACGAGCTGCTGCCGTACTCTGTCTCCTCCGACGTGACTCTACGCGTTTCGATATGAAGGTGGGATCCGAGAACCCTCAGAAATTCATTCACGTCACGTCCCGCCACAGGCAAGAAGACGCGTCGGGCAGATCCAGCCCGACCCGCACGCCTACCCGTAATTTCCCAATGGGGCATGATTTTCTTTACGAGCGAGAAGAATAGTCAGTCGCGTCGTCCATCCCTCATCATCCCCGCTTCCCATCTCGACGGCACTCTCGACGTCTTCAACTTGTCTTTCCGTTTTGGCTAATTGCTATCCTAGCCTCGATCCCGACTGGCGACGTGTGGCGGTGACGTCGGACGACTGTGCGTTGGACAGTAAGGGATATACCTCGACTGAAGGACGCGTCCTAGTGCCGCTCTCAACCTTTCGTCGTCACATCCACTCCGACCCCTTTTCCCGCAAGTCATATTTTGAACTTCTCTACCTCTATCCACCCCCAGGCCGGGCTAGAAACCAGGTCGATTTGGCATTTAGACATACTGGAGACAGGTGTACTTCTTGACGAGACGAGGACCTGAGGTTCCTGTGCACCAAGGTGAGTCAGCATCGGCTACGATCCCTACTGCTTAGGAGCTTAGAACTAATCGGTCATCAGCACTGCCTTGACTTGCCATCCCTTTCGTTTGCGCTCGACGACTCCTTCATCCGCAAAAATGGCAATGCCTGCATTCTCCCCAACCCCGTCCGCCTCCCACGCCTTTCCTCATCCCTACTACGCTCAACAAGGCTACTACCCCTCCCAAATGGACATGAGCCACATGATCATGACGCCCGGAGCTCATCAAATCGCGCAAGGACGCATGGCTCTCCCTCATCACGGCATGCACCCGAACATCGTCAACGTCAACCCTCACGCAACGCCTTCACCCCTTATGGACGAGGATTTCGGTCCATCACCCTTCCTCCCCGAGGAGGAAGGCAACTCGCCTTTCGGCCATCCCCTCGAACTCCCACCGGTCAACGACACGTCACCGATGATGATGCAAATTCACATGATCTCGCCGACCGAACACCTCGAACTAGGTCGATACGAATTCCAACGACCTCAAACCACGCCTGCTCCGCATCACCCTCATCCTCAGCACCGCCAGCAGCGGCCGGGACGGCCACCGATGCCTCAGCGCCACACCATGCACATTCCGCCGCGTCCCGCACAGCTTCATCGTCAAGCCTCGCTTCAACCCCCGGCCCGGTCTGCAAGCCCCCACGTGATGGCAGGGGACGTTTTCGATTTGATGCCAGGATCGCCTATCAAGAGGCCGTCGAGTTCTTTGGGCCTGATAGATCATCATGCTGGGCCTAGCAATCACAAACAGGAGATGGTGTATCACTTTGTGCCAGATATGGGAGTGAGTCGCACCCTTGCTGTTTGAGATCTGTCTGATGAGTCCAGTATTACCAAAACGCCCAGGGTATCTCGCCAGCGCGTGCGCTTGGCCCGGCTCCTATTCAGCCTCAGCACTTTTCACCCCAGCACGACGATCAGATGATCACTCCTCACGTGAACAAGGCGGGCTACGCGAGCCACGTCCACTCATCCGGCACCACATCAACCATTACGAGCGGCTCCTCTTCGGTGACCGAATCTGGCTCAAGCAGCCTTAGCTCAGTGGACCAGGCGAATGGCCACCCTACCGACCCGAGTGACGAGGAGAATGAGTCACCCACTCGAGGCCCTTCTGCAACGCGCGCGATGTCCAAGATGCAGCTGAACGAGCGGGGTCCTGCCACGTCTGGACCGATCAAGACGATGCCTCCGCCCGCCCCCGCGATCGTCAGCCGCCCATCTCGCCCTCCGCCGAAACCCGTCGTGACTGGCGGGAGGACCAGCGCGAAATTCGCCAAGGTCGCGGAAGATCCCGGCGTCGAGGGTGTCCCGCCTGGACAGCGGTCGGCGGATCGTCCCGGCCCGTCCTTCGCATGCATCATCGGTCAGGCGATTCTCAAGTGTAGTGCTGGCGGTCTGTCCCTCGAGCATATCTACCGCTACGTCGAGACTGCATACCCTTATTTCAAGACCGGCGACGGCGCGTGGCGCAACTCAGTTCGACACAACCTCTCGATCCATAAGATGTTCGAGACAATCCCGCGGACGGAGAAATTCCCTCCTGGAAAAGGTGGTATCTGGATCATTCACGATGACGAGAAGTGTCATTGGCCCGAGGAGAACAAGTTCATCAAGAACTTCCCCTCGACTCACCCGCACCATGCGGCTTGCAGGCAGTCTTTGCACGAGCGGGCAAAGGAGAGGGAGGCGATGGACAAGGCTGCGAGGGAGGGCAGGGTGTACGTGCCGAAGAAGGGGAAGAAGGGGAGGAAGCTGCCGACGAAGGATGATGAGGAGGACGCCCCGGAGATGACAAGGTCGTCATCGTCGATGAGCGACGGCCCAACCTTCCAGCGACCTCATCCACCACCGCCTCCAGCATTCGTGCCCGAGCCGTCTTACACACCAAAGATCCAGGCTAAGATCGTTCACCCACCGCCATTCGTCCCCTTGGAGATAAACCTCGAAGGTGACGGCGAATTCCTGCCGATGGACGAGCAACCGGTGCCCATCGAGACGTCACCAGTGGATATCCCACTATCGCAAGAAGACAAGCTCGCCCGCTTCGGCGCGATGGTCCCGCCACGGTTCGAGCGGAAACGAAAGGTGCACCACGAAGAGGACAACGTCTTCACGTCGACGAAGCGGGTCCGGGTTGCTGAGCCGATGCCTCACTCGCACGAATACTTTGACGACTCCTTCATCACCCCCGAGCGCGAGCGGCCGGTAACTTCGTCAAAAACCACATGGTCAGCCTTCAAAACCCCAGCGCTCGTCAATACCTCCTCTTCTCCCGGATCTTCTCCAATGCCAACTACTATCACCCGAACCACACATCATCCCTCCGCCCTGCAGCAAGCCTGGACCCACGACGACATGGCCCGGTCAGCCAACTGCGATTCTCCCCCCCAAGCGATGCTGGACTCTGCGTTCGACTTCCAACCTAAATCCAAACCCGCCATGCGATCACGAACGATATCAGCGGAAGACGACTTCCTGCCCTCTATCGCATCGTCTTCCCCTCGGCCGCCCAAGACACCCGTCACCCGCTCGTCCGCCGCGGTCGACAAGACTCCTCGATTCCACCACGCCCGTACCCCGCTTACGAAGACTCCGCTTCTCTTCGGCAGTCCCGCTTTACCACCCCCGTCGGCCAACGCGATGCTGTCCACACCTCTCTGGGACATCGGCGGCTGCCTCGACCGGCTAAGAAACAGTGGATCGCCCATCCGCTCACCCATGCCTCCCACCAGTCCTACTCGGTACGCCATGCTACTGGATAGCGGGGCGAGTCCGAGGAAGATGATGCGGGAATTCTCGATATGACCGATTGTTCTTACTCGTGTACCTTGATTCGGTGTAATTCCTTAGCAGTCCTAGTCGAAGTACCTGTTTGGACGATGAGATGCGATTAATTGTGCTTGATTCGCAAGGAATGCACGAATGGATATTCCCTTGTATCCATACCGAGTTCGTCACCTCCCTGCTCGCCAAGACGCCCCACTTGTTCTTCGACCCGAAGGACCCCGAAGCGTCAACATGAGCAGATGTGTACTTGCTTGCACTCACTGCATGACCACATGGACGTCGGTATGCTGTCTCAACGGACCGCCACGGCTCTTCCCAATGTGACATGGATCGTGCGCCGTCCACCTCTTTGGTCGGCCCCGATCCCGACCCTGGAACCCTTGTTGCCAATCCAAGACGAGCAAGCAGCGCCGAGAGCCCGGGGGACGGATACTCTTGCTCTGATATGGGCTTAGGCCGCGATCGTGGCGGATTTGGCTCGCCAAAGAAGTGTGAGAGCATCCCGTAACCCCGGTGATACATGGGCAACATGCACGGACATATCGGCGTCGGCGAGCGCCGAAGGCGTCCATCAATGTGCGGAGCTTGGGATCCTTGAGCTGTTTGATGGCGCTGACAGTCGCGTGGGTAAAAACTCGAGAGAGGGATCGCCTATCAGCGTTTGGGATTGCAGACATCGCATCGGCGAACTATATGATTCTGCCTAGCTGGTGAACCTAGATCAGAAACTACCTTACATCGTCCATCTGTCCATATCCTTGCGAGCCGAGTACAACATGAATCCATGATCCCTCGTCAAAGATCGGAAAAGCCGACTCGCTCTCTTCCATTCGAATGCTCTCATCGCCGCCCTCTACGCTTCATTGGCGCCAGATTTCTGATGGCTCGACACAAGCGCTTTGTTCTTGACTTGGTCGGAAACGGTCTCGGTGGTCCTGAACTTCCAGGCGGGGCTTTTTCGCTCGTAAAGCTCGTCAAGCTCGATGTATGTTCGGCCATACGTCTGCGGGACATGAGCGAGAGCGATAAAGTACGAAGCAAAAGAACGCGCCTCGGAGTAGAAGAAATCCAGGATGACGATGGTGGGAACGAGTAAGCCAGCCCAGAGGTAGATGGCCACGACGCCCAGATGGGCAGCGTCGGGGCTGATCATGTAGGGTGTGGCCCCCACTGGAAGACCACGCTACAAACATCATGATCAAAAAGACACCGAGAGGTATAGTCGATCGACTCGCAAACCAGCTCCATAGCAGCCCAAATCGAATGAAGTCGTCTTGGCTCGGAGACGAGGCGCCGACGTCTCGCCAGGAAGCAACAAAACCGATCGGACCAGCGGAGGAGCCGTAGGACATGACCCAGAGGAGTAACATGGCTAAAGCCACCTTTGGCGAAGGTTCGATTGGGCAAAACCCTGTGGTGACAAGACCCCATGTTGAAGAGGAACATTGCGATGCAGCCCCTGAGGGACAGCCATCAGCGCCGTCGATAGGCTGTGAGGCCGTGGACGGATCCGATCAACAAAGGCCCGCGACCGACGTGCTCGCAAAGAACCATCGAAGAGAGGATGGTCACGATGAGTAAGACAAACTGTGTTTAGGTCAGCCTCGCAATGATCAGAAAGAAGGGGAGATGCGTGATGATGGTGACCGAAAAAGGATTGGCAAGACCGGCGACTTGAAACAAATACTACGATTGATCAGCTGAAGATCTTCGCGTGGAGATGCGCAGACTCACACGAGTAGCCAAACACGAAAGGAGCGCCGGCAAAGGGCTTGAGTCATGACCCCCGTACAGCCTGCCAAGGGTCCGTCGCCCATTGAGGCCCTGGAAAATATCTTCGCTAAATACTCGTTCGGCTTCGAGGCCGTGCTCCGGATGACGCGATCCTCGTAGTCCTGTGATTTATTAGTAGAGTCCCACAGAGAGTACCGAAGATTGCTTACGACGTCATAGTCCGGAGCGGTTCCGTACAATCGTAGCATGCTCTCTGTCGCCTTTTCGCCGTTACCCATTCGGGCGTGATAGAGATGGGATTCAGGAACCCAGGGGATCGCCAAAATAAGGCACTAGGAGGCATCAGCCTAGAACCCGGATCGAAAGCCGAGAGATATACCCCGGTGAAGATGAATTCGGTAGCAATCAACGGCTTCCACACGGTAGGTCTCGAGGTGACGACAATTCTGGGAAACGACGGCGCTGATGAGCTGGCCAACGCCGAGCAAAAGCTGGTACGAGGCGATCATGAATCCTCGGATTTGGAACGGCGAGATCTCGGAGACATAGGTGATGAGCGTGCTTGGAGCGAGACCGACACCGGATCGGACGAGGATCGCGGCACCCAGCCAAGCCCGCCAATTGTTCGAACAGATCTCCGCCACCGACGCGGCGGCGAGGACGATGATGGCGCCGATCATCCTCTCAGGGAGATCGGGCGGGACGTATGCGGTGTGTGGCCGACTTGGCAACGGGGAGGAACGATGTCCGGCTGTTTGGTCCCCACCTGCATTGCGGTCTGACCGTCAGATGTGCTGACGTGGCATACGGGGTCGACACATGCATGGAACTCACCACTTTGACAAGAAGCACCCGACCGTGACGAGATGTCAAACTGGTTGAAGTGGAAGAGGCGGTTGATTTGAACACGATAGGTCAGCTCTACTTCAACCGCTAGCTTCCCCTTTCCACTCGGTCGACCTTGCGACTGCTAGCATTTGGCAGTCCTGGCGGAGATGCTGTCTGGTCTCTTCCTTTGCGATGAGAACAGTCGAGGCAGAGCAGTGTTTCAGAGACACGCAGACAAGCTATTTTGCACATATGTGGCATATATGCATAGCGATGAATACCTCCTTTGGTAACAGAAGGGCTGCACAGATCAATGGTACTCAGAACGCTACAAGGAATCAGCATAGCACTCGTGGGGGAAACAACACACTGACCGGTTTCCAACAACCAACCGCCATCTATGATCAATTCGGGGCCAGTCATGTATCGGTTCTGAACGACGATCAGCCCTGATCCACGTTGCGATCTCGGACCACTCACGGTGACAAGGCTGATACACTGAGCCGTTTGTTTCTGAACTCGGCAAAGTGCTCGTCTGAACCTTGGTTATTCTCGGGACTGATAACCGTCATTCCCTAAAGTCGGCGTTGATCATGATGGGGTCTCGAGCGTGGAGGTTACGAAGAACATCCTAAAAAGGACCGGGTCACCCAAATTTTACAGAGGTGTGCTCGAGTACCGCGGACGAGAAAGACCGCGATCAGCTCTGGCGGCGGATTCTGGCAGAGTGCAGCCCTTTGCACGACGGGCATAGATACAGCACCATCTGCCGCGATGACATTTGCCATGATCTGAGCATATGAAGGCCCCAATGAGAACTCGTCAGCAGAGCTCGGGATAGTGCGAGAAAGGTTTTACACTCGTCATGGATTTGAGTTGTCGAAACCACTCGATCGTTTCAGCTACCGCCACTCGCCAGACAGCCGCCGAAGGATGTGTCGGCTCCCATGTGATTGACAGAAGTAAAGTAAGAACCGCCTGGAAGCCAAAGTAGAGATTGTATCACTCGCTGCCTCGATGGACGGCACCTTCGCTCCGAACAAACTCTGCGATGTTGCGCAGATTGTCGAGAGCGAGATTCCGGCAAGCGCTGATAGCGGTCAGGAGCGATAAACATGGGACGACCCACTCATTGATATCCTGGACCAATGGATGATTTGCTGGCTTTCGAGTAGCCTTCCAAGCCGCCGAGGATTTGACCGGACGGTACAAGACAGCCCAGAAGTCCCGAGAGCGCCAGAATTGAATGGCTCGGGATAGACGATGAGGGCCGGGCGATTTTGGCTGCATATGAGGCGGGAAGGGACGCAACTCATCGCGAAGTTGATCGCCACACCACTTGATCTGCTCGACGGTAGGTGAAGGTACGGAGCGAGATATTCGATTCTGAAGACGGAATGCGGTCTTTGCGAATCTCGCTTGAATGATCGCTGCAGTGTATATCGTCACATGCTGAGCTTCAGCAGGCGACCCGATATCCGACACCGTGAGGTACTCGTGGTCGACGTTGAGCGGAAGTCTGACGGTAGTGAAGGAGGCGAGTCGAGACCGTGGCGATGTCCGAAAGTGATGGAACTTCCCGCTTCTAGCGTGACAAGTCCCCACCACAGTGTTATACGCATTTCCTTCTCCAGTTTCGACAGGCTGTCGATACCTGTTGTGGACCTTAGGCCCAGAGCGAGCGCCATTCGGATGGCTATACCGAGACACGCGTACCCAGCGTCGGGCTAGTTACTCCGCTGCAGATAGTTGGCCATGATTGCGAGACCCTGGACGAGCTCGAATGATCCCTCTTTCACTTGATCGTGCTGTAGCGCCGCTCGTGTCACCTCGTAGTAGTGAAACCCGCCGTCGCCTTCTTCGTTGGTGGCAAGGTCGAATTGCCCCATGGCGAATATCATATACATCAGGACCTTGCTTCCGCTATTTGCAGGCAAGGGTAGAGCACCCGAAATCTGCGCTCGGATCGTCAGCTCGTGGACGAAGGGCGTGAAGCTGTCTCGGCGCATCAGCTACCAAATCGGGGGCGCCAGCACTCACGGAAATAGCGAAAGTACGACTCCACCAATGGACTGATCTCTGCGAAAGGTGGTAGCCGATTCGCGAACGTGCGGTATTTTGCTGCTGCGACGTGAGATTGGGTCTCGGCGGGATATTGTGCAGGTCGGTTGCGGTCCTCGGACCGGACAAAGAGGGAAAGACCTCGGGAGGGGCAAGACGCGAATGACATGGAGGAGCGTTGCACCGGATGAGAGCCCCATGTATCCCCCGACCAGGACCGAACCCGGTATCATTTGACGTCATCGCACCCATCCCGTCAAGGACTCCTTACCGATGGAACAGAGACCCGATCATTCGGCGAATGTTCCTCGTGCCATTGATTAGAGGCGGCATGGGCTGTCTGTTGGATGATAAAAGCTCCAGCGAGCGTCAGGTTCCTGGGGATTCGCGCCTCGTCGGGGGATACATCCCTGCGTCATTTTCGAGGGCAGACTTGGAACCTGTCCGAACCAGATTTGGTGGTTCAGACGCCGAAGGAGCAAGCTTTAGACTGTCAAGTTGAGGTATTCGTTGTTGAGGCAAGCCCACTCACGGTCTCTCTAGACAAATCATCAACGAACGCTCGGATAGTCGCCATGGAGGAGCGTTTGTAGTCCTCGCGCGACTGATTCGTTTCCATGAGTTGGGCAGAAGAGCCTGATCCAACGGGGGACTGAGGAAACAGCACCGAGACACGTCGTACACGTGGTCGCTTTGCGCTTGGTCCCGGACTCCCGGATAACATTTGGATTTGATCCGACGGATAACAAAGGATGACGGAGAGAAATAGAGTATGCCGGCCCCGAGAAGCCGGTGCCTCATGTGTGCATGAGGTCATCTCCTCGTGATGTATCATTGCATCCCCCCTTACCCAAAGATCCTTTGTGATGTTGCATTTCGTACGCGAGGACAGATGAACGCCCAGATTGAGGAACTTGCAGTGACCATACTTGATGCTTACAGCAGGTGCAAACACCTTTCCCCGACGTGAAAGCCGGCTGACTTCGACAGTGTGCCCCCAAATCAGCGCCTGCTCATCGCCCTCGCAGGGTAAGTCGATGCGGTGTGTGCCCAAACTCATCTCCTTAGGCCCCCAGGGAGCGGGAAATCCACAGTGGTCCTGAGCTTATGCTCTCTCGTTCAATCGCGGGTTGACGAGCTGGGTGTCAATGAACAGGTCACCTGCGTCAGCCTCGACGGCTGGCACATGACTCGCGCTGAGCTCAACCGCATGCCCTGTTCGGTCGAAGCTCACTGGCAAAGGGTACGACCAGCGTCTTAATCGCCGCTGATATTAGGGCGCTGTATTCACCTTCGATCTCGACAAGTATCGATCCTTCTTACAGCGTCTCCGAGCCCCTTTACTCCATCAGGAGCTGGAGGGTATCCCGTACTTCACCTTCGATCATGCACTCAAAGATCCGATGCCATCTACCCAGCCTATCCTCTCTTCACACCGGATCATCATCATCGAGGGACTGTACACACTGCTCGATAGACCGGGCTGGGACGAATGTGCAAGAGTCATGGACTTGCGCATCTGGATCGAGGTGGAGCGAGCAGTGGCCAGGAAACGGTTGATAGGGCGTAACTTCGAAGTGGCCATCGTTGATGATTTGGAGCGGTGTACCTATCGAGGTAGGTCGACAGGCATCATTAGAATTTGCGCAAGCTGAGAGCAAATCAGTGGACAAGGTTGACATGGCGAATGGTGAAGAGGTGAGGAGATATCGGATAGAGCCAACGGTGGTGATTCACTCTATTGATGAGGCAAGATAAGATTGTGTATGCATGCACTTATCTTTCAAGTGGGTTCATGTCAGGCTCGCGAGGAGATGAAACCGGGTTTCCGAGCATGCATTCTATCAACAAGGGCAATACCTGCTGCCTGTCAAATGGATTTTGGTCGCCGAGTCTTCTCGCTAGTTCGTCGGATGTCTCAGGTCATCTCGTATGTTTTCACCGCTTCGCATCAGAGCTACTCTCCTATTATCACTCACCGTCGGTATACACTTTAATCTCCGGTGACCCCGTTTCCACCGTGCCAATGGAATGTCGACATTTCCGTAAAGAAGGGGTCATCATCGTGGAAGGTGTGTATTTCCTCAGTATCAGAACCAGGACGACAGACGTAGAGAGTGGGACGATTGTAAGGGTCATGCAATTTGAGTTGGTAGCCGTCGGCGACTGCGGTCAGCGGATTATCCTGTAACAATTACTCACACTCGGGGAACTCTGTGGAAAATTCGCTTGCCGGATCTGCTTCATTTCTGCGCCGCAGCCGAATACCGCAGCATGTACCCCACACTGACGACATTCGCCTTTCGCCCCTGGGGTAGTTGAGCCACACCTTGCGCTTCCTTGACGGTCGCTGTACTGACCGGTTTCTCGACGAACAAGGCAGACTTTGGGAATGCGTCGGTCAAGAGTTCCTCCGCATTTAAGCCCTGGTTTGCGTCACACCGACCCCGAAGGGCAGGAGGAGAGCCCAGAATGACGAGTGAAGGAGGTGAAGACGCGAGTGCTTGGGCAGCCGCGACAATGTTGGGATAGATTGCCGTGTCTGCATACGCTGGGGCAGCTGGAGTGAGCCGTTTGGCTTCGAGAACAGCGCGAGCTCGGTGCTCGGCAGGGTCGACCAGCCCAACAAATATTCAGTCATAGCTCACAGTCAAGGCTAAATACCAAATTCAAACGCGGTCGAGCCTTCTGCGGATAACAGTGAGCCGAGCCCCGAGGTTGTTTGTTCTCTGCCGCTTTTGTATTTTGAAGACATCGCCTAGCGATATTCCAAATTAATGGGATCGACCAATAGGAAGGGCGCCGAGATTGTTGACTTCAAGATCAGTATTCTGGGGCGTGGAGCATTATTCCTGGTAAGTCTGCTGGATGTACTTGTGACTTCTCAAATCAGTTGAACATGTCCAATTGGGACCGGATTGCATCTTGGCGATGGCGGTGATTGCGCCGTCAAACTCCCCAGGACTTTTGGCCGCATCCCTTGAGATCGGAAGAGCATCATTTATCCCGTCAAGACACATGCCGTTGACTCGACTCGTCTGTTACGTCCCAACCCATCGGCGCAGCCTCGGACATCTGCTCCAAGCCTTGTCGTCCTAATTGACTTGATGGTGACCAATCTAAGCACGGCTCACAATATGTCCCATGCATTGTCGTCATCAAAATCAATAGTACATCAGAACGCGATAATTCCATGAGCGGGAACTCTATCGATAGTCCACGGATTATGTCACCTCCATGATGGGAGACTGGGAGAATTCAACAGGACAATCAAATGCCTGCCCGCCTCCAACTCCGATCTCTCCAGTGAATCTAGCTTCTCTCCCGCCTTGCTGCGTTCCAAGAGGTGGTTGGGACGGTTCTCTTGGTTTCCAGCATCCAGCCAGGCTTCGAACAGCTCATGCTCCTTGTCCGGGAGCGAAAAGAGCTTGGTTGCGTCTAAATCGTCCTCGTCGGTAAGCCATTCACGAGTCTTTGAGTCGAACTTTGCGTAGATTGATTTGGCTTTGGACGTATTCTTCCCGTCCTCCGCACTCCCGATTGACCCCTCTTCTTGGAGACGTGGCATGTGCGGTGCCTCGATCTCATGAGATTCCTGGGCTTCCTCATCCGGGGACGGCCTTCCGGCTTGATCGTTCGATGGGGGGCCAGACAGTACAGAATCGATCAAGTCAATCACACTGGGAGCAATGGTGTCTGAGCGCAAGAGCTTGTCGAGCGATTGCGAAAGAGGCTTAATCTCTTCCGATTGGTTTCTTGCAGGATCACTCATGCAATCACGCCGAAGCATTGCGACGTATTCCTGAGCTTTGAGCCAAGCGTCATCAATGTGAAGACTGGCAGCGATCCCAGTGGTCAGACCAGTCTCATCACCCTCCATCTTGACCGAGTCGGAAAGCATCTTGGCACCGCTGGCAGTCATCATGCAAGCTGTACGAAAGTCCTCTGCTGAGTGTGCTTGGGTAAACATGGTGGTAAGCTGACTTAGTATATTTTGAGCTGGTGAGTAGAGGGACCGAAGCACAATCGAATGGGAATGAGAAGAGATATGATTCTACGGTTTATCTCTTTGTCCTGCTGTCATCCCAAAATGCCTTGGAGGAAGAATGAAAGGAGATTGTTCTGTACTTGAGCCTTCCGAGAAAGGATAGTAGAGCTGTGGAGGTTTTGAGGCGACGACGAGGGATGACAACCCGGAGGGATAGCTCAATGGAGAGTTCTCTCGAGGCGTTGTCGCAAATCGCCCGAGTGGGGATGTAGAAGAGCTCTTTTTGGCTTCCTTCAGTGGCTTCCGAGAAAGGAGAGCTCAGCTGCGGCAGTCTCAGTCCTGTCCCTCGGGACGCGTCGCGATTCTCGAACCTTCTCGGAGCTACTGCTTCGGCTGCTTCCATCGAGGTTTTACTAATTCTTGATATCATACATCGGGTATGGACATGCTGGGTAAGGTATTGTTGCCAGGTATCACCTCGGCTTGTGTCCTGGGTCGTCAGCGAGTTTCCGTAACCCCACTCACCGTCCTCGTTCATCAATGTCTCCTCCTCCATGCATTCAGCTACCCAACTAGGTAAGATGATATGCTTCCGCTTAGGCCTGTCGGAAATCAGCATCGAGCTTTGACGAAGAGGTTGGACCCACTCGGCAGTCTTGCGAACAAGCTCAACGTAGCGGCCCGAGTCGCCATCGTCCATGATGATATGGGTCAATTTGCGATCGGAGATATTGTCAGTGATGCGCCCGCCGTTTCCAGTCAAATGTCTCTCCGCCTCGGCCAGCCTGCTCAGACGTCAGCGAAGCCGACGTCAGGATGCAATGATCTACCGGTCGAGAGCGTCTTGAGAGGGCTTGGATGATGCCAGACCATTCTTCTCGGCATTCTCAGGTGTGTCGATGTAGAAGACCAGGTGATTGAAGATCTGCGAGTGAGCTCGGGGTCATATATTGCTGACTCGCCTTCTCCGCATCATACTCGTTCGCATCCGGTTTCTCGCCCATCTGAGCTTCGATCAGCAAAGGTTTGAAATTGAGAAACGGAAGCGCTCACCCCATCAGCGGTACCATTCTCACCGTGTATGGGTAATAACCGGAAGTCTTCACCATCTGGCTCGCCTTCATGACTGTCCACCTCCGAGTTCGGCTATGACGACAATGAGGCCATGCCTTCTGGTAGCACATACGCGGTAGTCCTCATCAATCGACACCGTGTCTGGCACAGACTCCTCTCTCTCGCGGCTTTCGGTCCCCAGAGAAGCTGATTGTGATCGACGCAATCCCCACTCATTCTCCATGTTCAATTGCCTTCGGCTGACCGACCGATCCTCTTCCGGTTCCACGTCCGGTTCCTCCACGGCTTCCTCATCCTCCCTCACCTCTGGCTCCACCTCCTCCGTTGGCTCTTCTCCAGGCTCTTCTGCTTCGGCCTGACCGGTGCGATCCCGTACGAGGGAGAGCTGATCAATTTCTTCGAGCGACTTCTTGTAATATCGCCCATCCTTGTCCTCCTCGGACGCGTGAACGAGTAGTCTAACAGAAAGTCAGCATCGCTTGCTGCCGGTCCTAGACTGACTCCTTGATTAACGGGATGGATCGACGACGCTTGATGGACTCGAACAGCCAGTCAGGCTTGATCACAGATACGCCCTTCCTCATCTGAGCTTTCACCAAGGGACCTTCAATCCCGTCGTCAGACCTCGCTATAGATTCCTGATTCCGAACCCACTCTTGCTGTCCGGCGAAATGACATAAGCCGAGAGGTCGCCGAGCTGCTGCTGCGTGTAATCGCCTCCATACTTGTGCACTAGAGCCTCAAGGTCGGCCTTGCTGTGCTTCGCATTGCCTCTCGGAACATCTGGGCGGGTCAGCCTGTCGTCTTAAACCCTGTTAGCGCCTACAAAAGGTCATGCCATGGAAAACGCCAGATTCCACCAGATCTTCAGGAAGCTTCTGACCACGGACGCTGATCGTGAGCTTTGTTTTCTGGGGGTGCTTCAGATCAGACATTCACTCGTCTGCGACTGCAGAGCACCCACCTTCTTCGGCGCCGCCTTGCGCTTCTTTCGGGACCTGCGGATTCAATGAGGAGATGTCTGGTTATGCGGCTCGCAGCTCACGATCCATTCTCGTCATCCGCATATCGCTTCCGCGGTTTGATCAGTAGGGCCATAAATTCTGGGAGACAACTCAGCGAGACCCCTAGCTCAATGCGCGAAGTCCCTTACCATCCGCACTCAGCTAGCGACACTCATCAGCTTATACCGTTTTAGAGACTCCTCGCTCACCGCATTCCACATGTCCCGATCCTGCGAATCGTCGGCACCCGGATTGTCTCGAGTCGCCTTATCCCAGTAGATGTATTTGCAGCGCGGGAAGCGCATTGTGTAGCCGATGCCAAAGTTACCGGCTGTAACACTCTCAGCGATGCCAATTGAGCCACCCTCACCAGCTGGGACAATCTCGGAAGCTTTCACCTCCACTACAAATGAGCTTCCTGTTAGTCAGCACGAAGCCGATCAAGCCGATGATGGCGCCAACTTCTCAGGGGTGATGTAGACATCGGCTGAGATGGAGCTATCAGCACCAAAACTAGGATCTCTTCCACGAGCTCACGCTTGTCGTCCAATCCTGTCTGACCGAGCTTCATCCACTTCGGTGGATGCTGACGGTCAAAAGGCCTCCAGTGCGTCTTGTGCTTCGACCTGTCTCCTGAGTGAACTTGCATCTTGCTGTGTATCACAGTTCGCCCACATGATCCACTCGTAATCCTCATAGCTCATCCCGGAGCCGATCTTGACGAGAGTCGTAAACCTGCCGTATCGCTTGAGCCGTGATCTTCGCGGAAATGGGAACCAACGAACTCCGGGATCTTGCCCATTCCCTCATCCTCCTGCGGTATCCGTAGACCGCACAGAAGACTCGAGATTTTTCCCGTTCTTCCGCCTTTCCCCCACCATCCGCCGAGGACAAGCAGATCGAGGTTCTCGCCCATCTGATCGGAATATCTATGATCTCCAGTCATTGCCGGAGCGGAGGGAAGGGACATACTCAGGCTTAACCTTGATCCAGTCTGCTCCTCTCGAATTGGTCTGATAGACGCAGTCGGGCTTCTTCACCACCAGTCCTTCCCCTCTGTCCACTGCATGAATGCCTGTCCTCCGTCTTCAGGCACGACTCACTTGGTCTCCAGGATCCGCTCCAGCATCGCCCGGATATCCTTCCCGTCCCTCCCACGCTGCTCCTCAGCGTACTCCAATCGCCCCTTCAACGGCGTGAGGTCCGGGAAGATCCGGTCGGAGCGGAGAAGGCGTTTCCTTTCCGAAAGGCGTTTGTGGGTAAGGCACTTGTCGTTCAAGAATAAGATGTCGAACACCTTGACTGCGGACATCATCAATCAGACCTGAAGAACTTGTGATAAGAGCATACAGCATGGACGAGGGGCATTTTCATCTCCATCACGGTCTATGAGCGCCGTCAGATGCGTCGGTCAGCGAAATCGCGGACTGACCCGATGCTGCGGTCTTCAGAGTCCCAAAAGCCAGGTACTTCTCCAAGATCGGATCCCAGACCAGCATCTCTCCGTCCAGGATCACACTGCATACCAGTAGCTCAGCACTCCGGCTGTCACATTACGTCGCACGCACTTTCGAATGTCCGCGTGGAAGGCTCCAGCGATGTATTGCGTCAGGCTTCCTTCGCCGATATGAGCGCCATACAGGTAGGCTGTGACGGATTAGGACCCTTCTAGACCTTTGGAATACGCGTCACATACTGTAGTCTTTCGCCTTGCGCGAGCAGTAGAACCATTGCGCTCCTCCACCTCGCATATGCAGCTGCATCCTCTCGCCGTCCAGCTTCTCCTCCATGATAAACTCGACTTTCGGCGCTCCGAGCAGTTTCGCGATGCCATCGTGTGACGAGGAGGGCGAGCGGTAGCACAGCTGTGGGAGGAAGGATCGGAACAGCTCGATATTGGTTTGCTGGTTTCGGACTAGTCAGTGGGGCTCTATCATTCCAAGGCTTCACTCACATGTTTCTCTAGTCGGATCTCAGGCTTGTACAAGGTCCAGCAGACTCGTTTCAAATCGGAGCAAACGTTGAAGAGGTCCCCCGCATCGTAGTGGAAGCAAGCGAAGACGCCCTTTTCCCGGATGGAGATGCGAAGATCTAAGCGTCGGTTGGGTTATCATCATCGCCTGACGCCGTGATAGCTAGCTAACCCTTCAGGATTATGCGTATGATCCATTCCTGCTCGACAGGCGTACACTGCTGATTGATCTTCCGCAGGATCGGGACGTATTCATGCCTGTCAATCCGTCAGCTCGCCTAAGCTCGCCTTAGACGAGTGTCTCACTCACTGCTTCAGACGACCGGTAGCGAGCTGATCCAGGAGCGCATTGACGGCTTCAATTGAGAGCTGTCCTTCTTCGACGGTCGAGCGAGCCGTAATCTCGTGGTAGCATACCCTGGCGAAGTCACCGGAGTGTGATTCTGCCTAAATGTAGAGGCAGCTGAGTGAGACATAAATAACGCCGATAGATGAACTCCTTACCAGCCCGTCGACCGGTTGCTTCCACTTGATCAGTCTCTGCGCCGCCTCGCTCTGCTTGTCCAGTCCCAACACTTCGATATAGCATTTCGCCAGCATCGCCTCCTTCAGGTTGTACACCGGTCGTTCCCTATCCCTCTGTCCCACCATCAGCTCCAGTGAACTCACAGCCAGACTCACATACGTCGGGCAGAAGCAATCTGATCAAAGGATACAGGTCATTCCCAACCTTCACCCTCCACAAGCTCATGAACCGAGTCAAAGTCTCCCTTCTCTTCCCGGCTTCCTCGCTCCGCATCCGGTCCATCATGGTGCATAATAGCGAAAAGGCGGGTGTGGGATACTTGTTGATGCATTCCTTTGGACGCTCGAGGTTGGTTGGCGGAAGACCGGGAGGTTGAGGTCGTGAGGCGGGGAGAGAGGCTTCGTCGGGTTCTTCTTGGGATGCTCCTGGTGGAGGAGGGATCCTATGGCCACGGTTCCACTGTGGAGCCGGCATGATCACAAGCGATTACGGCGGCATTGGGTCAATGCAGTATAATGCAACGAGAAGAAGGTGGACAGCGACACAACCGAAGCAGGTTACGTCACTCGATTTCTGACGAAACGCTGAGAAATCGCCATGGAACAGAGACTCGCTTCTTCGCTTTCAACTCAACTAGTCACGACTCATTGTTGCAGCTTTTCGAAAGCCTGTCTCACTTTCACTGCCCGCTAAGAAAGGAGGTCTGAAGGCATGACCTTCGTCCGTCATAAATCGAATTCTTCTCTGCAAAACCCATCAGCATGCCGGAAGACAGCAAACCTCGCTCATCCCTCTCTTACTCGCTTTCTACCGGTCTACCTCTAGGTTTTCCGACGCTGACACCCAGCCCTGAGCGGCCGTCTGTTGACGGCCTTCGTCCCGGCAGCACTTCCGCGACTTCGACGGCGAAAGATACTCAGACCGAGGAAACATGCCGGTCTGAGGCGGTTAGGAGTCGCGATGCTAGAGATCCTACGAGATACTCATCGTTACTGCCCTCGAACCACAAGGAGGTGAAGGCGATACTGCAGCGGTATGAGACAGAGAAACCAGAGTCAGGTCGTGGCTCGGAGGGCTTCTTTAGCACGCTATTTGCAAAGCTCTTAATGACGAACAACAAGAAGACGAGCAGAGACGATGGAAGAGGGAGCGAGACGGCGTTGTCATACAAATTTGACTGAATGGTCTCAGTGATGCATAATGTGACAATGAAGGAATGCACTTGTAGTTCATACTCGTAGAACTTTACCCTCACATCTCGGGGCGCCTGTTCCGGATTCCAGCCTGAGCCAACGTCTCGCTCTAATTGCAACAACAACTGCTCCAATCGTCTCACCGATAGCTTTAACGAACCACTCACGTGCCTTGGGACCACGTAGGGACGAGAATGTGATCACCGGCATGACAACGATATCTCATGACAGCGAGATAGCGCTCTCCTTCTATTATCTTGCCGGCCCGACGTATCGATGCCTTACTGCTAACCATGCTGATAACGATCACATCACCAGCTCATCAGGGAACAATCATCGCCAGGTCTGAGCTTTGCGCCCTTCCCCTTGCCGATCCATCCTCGGGGTGACCCCATCAAGATTTTCGTTTTCTTTCACCCCCAATCTCTTTGGTCCAAAAGTCGGTCAAAACGGGTTGAATGTCTGAGAACAGAGCGATCCTTGCTGAAGAAACTCCAACAGTTGAAGGGGCTCGTTGTCCAGGTGGAGCTATTGATTTCGTCTCGATGATCTGGGTTGAGCCTTTTGTCCTGCCTCTTCCATTCCCTCAACATCCTCAACAAGTCTCCACCTCTCATTACCTAGAATATCGGCACATCAAGGACGCAAGATGTCCATCCCTGTTGGAACGGATTGGCGACCAGGACAAATACGTTCTCCTCCCCCAGAGATCCGAATCACCAGACCTTCCAAACCTCCGGAGCCCTCTCCTCCCGCTCTTGCGGAATCACTTTTGCAAGTCCCAGCTCGACCTAGGGATCAATTGGCCTCGGCTGCCGCGAATCTACGGGAAGACGGTTTCCGAGTCAAGCGTTCGGCCGCGAGGTTCGAGAAGGGGAAGGAGAGGGAACCAGGTGAAAGGCCGAGCGAGGGTAGACAGCAAACTCAACGACGGGTAATGACAGGTCCAGGTGGGATCATCGGTGCGTATCCTTCTTCCGTCCATTAGGTCCTCATGTTGACCTCATCTCAGCGCGAATAGCATCTCAAAGGTCACTTTCTGAAATGACCTTGTCGCAACCAATCGATGCGAACCCGAGCGCAGCCACCTTGAATCCCGTCTCGGCGGGATCGACTTTGTTCCTCCGTCCAGCGCCAGACAGACCGTCCTCAATACCTGGATCAAGTCCTCGGCTCGCACCTTCATCATCCCAGTCGCCTTCACCCTCGCCAAGCCGTCAGCGCTCCCCGGTTCTCGTGGGAGCATCATCACGGAGCGGTTCAGTGGCAGGGGCTCCATCAGGGCAGGAATTGGTGGAGATCCCAAGGTTCAAGAAGAGGGAGCTCCTCCTCGCGATCGTCGGTGGGCATAGTCTGGGTCCCAAGATCGCCTGGATTGGACTATGGGTAGCTTGGCTGAGCAACGGTCTCTTGAGCCTCGTACGTCTTACTTTTGTGTGTCCAGCTGACGCAGGCAGTTCTTCGATGTGAATGTCATGTACATGACCGTTCAGTCGGTCCTCTCACTTCGAGGACGAGTTCAAAGCTGACGCGAAGGGGAGATGCGCAATCCACCCCACAAGTGGAATGAAGAACGGTCGAGGGTGGGATTTCGCCACAGCGGCCTATGCTATCTGCTGCGGCATCTCAACACTCTGCGTCTGGCTCGGCTGGGAGCTAGGCTATGAGTTTTGGAGGCGCTGGCGATTACGTGCGTCTTTCACATACCTCGGGTACTATGCTGACTGACCATTGCTGCGTCTAGCCCGACCTTCAATTGAGCCGATTCACTTCTCCCTACCCTCCACGCTCCACCTTTCTCTGCTATCCTTCCCACATTTCACCTTCCTGCTCCACATTCGCCTCTCCCCTCTCAACACGCCTTACGCTGAGGACGTCATCCCGGAAACATGCTTTGCACTCGTCCAGCTCGCTCCAGGTCTCCTGCTGCTCCTTCCGCGAGCTGCGATCGCTATCGTTCTCCTCACGGCGTTTTCAAGCAGCGGATCAGGCCCAGCGGACGAGACGATCGGCCGCGACCCGAGCTTCTTCAGTCTTAATGACCAGCTTACACCGTATGCCAAAGGAGTTCTCCTTGCCTTCATCACATGGGTCGCCGTCCGCTTCCTCCTCGTCCTTCTCTCCGCCATTGAACTTTGGGTCTCATCCTGCCATCCCCTAGGCGGTCTCATCGGTTCTGGAATTCGCCTGTCCCGCCGGCAAAGCAGCGAAACACCTTTTACGCCTCGACCACCTCCAGTCTCACGGGATCCAGCACAGACCCGCTCGCCGCAGATATCATGGCTGTCCGAGGAGAACGCTTTTCACTGGGACTGGAAAGACCGATCCCGCGCGAGGATTCAAGACGCCTTCGAGCTGTGCACGATCCGACGACCCGGAGTTCTTGGAGATAGCGCTTTTTGGAAAGAGAGCAGGCATGTCAGCGAGCAGAATGACACGGTCGGACCGCCGAGCTTGGCATCTCCGCGAACTTTGACGACGCAGTCGGAAGTATCATCGGATGACTTCCTGAAGCAAGTCGTGGCCGAGATGCCTTCCCGGCCTGCGACGAGACATGGCGACGATCCTCCGCGGCCAGAGTCACTGCTCGAACCAATGTCATCTCGGAATATGGACCCGCCAGTCCACGATGCACCGTATCATCATGTCGGAGCATCGACCTCCTCGCACGACCTCTTCTATACCCCAACAGGCGGGAACACCCCGTCAGACGAGAAAGCCCGCTCTTTCGTCGAGAGTCAGGGAATATCAGCACATCTGGGTATCCGGGGATTTAGCGACCCAAGCGAGTTCGGAGTCCTCGTAATAGATCCGAACAGGGATAGCAGCACCTTCTCCGAGGTATTGACTATTGACGACTCGGCCGAGCCAGTGTGTCTTAAACACCATCGAGTCCATCATCAAACGGGATCCGAATCCGCGTGACCTCCATCAAATCTCAACGATCGAATTCCGGCATCTCCTCGGGCCATCAAGCACATATAATCACTTCCGCATCTGGGTTGCTGAGTCGAGCCCGTTCCGTCTCAGTCAGCCAGCTCCGCGCGACCGCGCGGAAGGCCGCAGCGAATTCGGAGCTCATCGTTAGGCGAGTGAAGAGCGGGACCATCCTGAGCTCGGATAACCAGTACTCGCGGTTGTTAGATGTGGACGCAATCAGCGAGGAACACTGCTGAGCGAAAGTTGACAGTGATAGAAGGGGATGGAATCGAACGCTCTTGATAATCTAGCTGCAATACGAGAAAATCATTGTATATCATGACGAAGGTAGTGTTTGAAATATAAGCTTCTAGACTATGCATCTTCGCGTTCCCGGTTGTTCACGACAGCATGGCGCTGAGGAGCTTCATCGCGTCCCTCGGACTAGTCTCCTCCACGACAGACAGTCTCCTCCCGCCATCCCTGATACGCTTAAGGTCGAGCTTGTACTCCTTCGGCGGGGGTGGAAGCTGGAGTGGCGTGACGAATCGTACCTTCTTCGTCGGTAATTCTGGTGATTGCGTAGGCAAAGCCGATGATGGAAGCGATGATGTAGACGGAGACTCGGATGGTGAGGCTTGTCGAAAAGCGGGACGATGGTGCGAGGATCCCGACGGCGAGGGTGCAAGGAGAACGCGACTGCCCGAGTCGGGAATTTTGCCGGTGTCCGCGGTGATGTTGAACGCGTCGGATTGGCCATCAAGACTCGTCCTGCTCGACCGCGATCCCTCGTCCTCCTGACTCAACAGGCTTGAGAAACTCGGTCGGTGATGTAAGACGTCGCCCCATATGGACGAAGCAGGGCCGTCAAAGTCCTCAAATGACGATCCGCAAGACAGGTTGGATTCGAGCTCAAAGTCTGGCCCTACTATGGGAATCCGGTTGAGGACATGAACAGGCGGGGGAGGTGTAGTCACGATCGCCGCGGACGAGGATGACGAGGATGATGAGCAGGAAGATCGGAGGGAGGACGGAGCGCGGACCTCCTCGTAATCCTCAAAGTAATCGAGCTGGGCCGGCGATTGTGCGGATGAAGGAGAGTCCGCGCGGATGGTGGCGTTGCTCATGGCGGAAGCAAACGACGGTGTCGGAGAGGGTGGGATGAATGGGATTGAAAAAGATGTCGAAGTTGTGGAGGCGATAGCTTGGGAGGTGAACTTTGATGAGTTAAGAGGCAAGTGAGGAGGCAAAGGTAGCTCGAGCTTGACTGAGCTCTAATCAGCGGTGACTCAAGTATGAGATATGGGACACACCTTCACCCTCCCGCGACGAAGATGCCACATTTTTGCTCCTCCTCGTCGTCGCTGTGGGTCTGGAGGACACAATAGCGGAACGCAGCACCGCAGGCCCGACAGTCACTTGCAGCCGGCCCGACTCGCGGACTCAGCGGGGCGGACGTCTCTTCATCTGAGCAGAAATGTCGTCAGCTCCGTATCGTGTCGCAGGATATGGATCACTCACTCTGCTTTGGAGGATGGTTAGCTCGCCCGAGCCGGTTCGAAAAGATTGAAGGCATCTTTGCTGTCGCTACACACAGAGATTGAGTTGATTGACGTCGTTTGTCATCAGTAGAACGAGTATATCACCTGGTCAGTGGACGGCAGCATTATACCCGACTCCCGATCTGCGTCATCACACCACCCGCAGAAGGCCATCCGAAGCATCGCGTCAACCGAAACGCCCTGTCGATCAGGGGGAACACCTGGTGATCATATGGGTTCCCGAGGCTGAAACACTCCTCTCCGATTCCCTGGTCTGGCACTTTCCACGCACTCTCGATCGCACTCTGGATTGATTCAGCCGTTGAATAAAAAGGAGAGTATAAAAATGTTTCGGACATGGCTGAAGAATTCGACGGAGAAGGCTGGATGGCGTTTCAGACTCATGCTCGGCCGTGCTCATCCGCAGAGTTGTGGTTACAAACCGAGGGTCATTTGGGCCCGAGGGGGGTAAGGCTTACCGTTATGCACCAATTCTATGATACAAAGCGAGGTAAAGCAGGAATGAGGAGAAAAGAAGGAAATGTTTGGAGCCCATTTGCCGGATCCGGCGGTGTTTGTCAAAGCGGGCCGGTTCTGCTCCCGACCTTTCGTCACATGTCAAATCGGTACCGTACCCTTTGTATCGCGAGGAGATCGAGATAAGCGCAGCTCCTGTCTGTGATGGGTGCCAAAGGCTTGACGCTGCGCAATACGTGAAGAGTGACAAAGTCTTGACATGTCATCTCACGCGACCCGCTTGAGACCCAAAAGAAGACTTTCACACCCTGTCACAACCTCCATAGATTCGCCGCTATGCCGGTCCGCCCGGCCGAGCAGATCCCTGTTACTTCTCTCGCTCATGAGCTCATACGTCTCCTCCTCCGAGCCTTCCTTGCCGCGCTCGACAATGTCCCATTTCATCCGGTGGGCGAGATAGATGGAGGGCATTGACATCAGTGCGAAGACGATCCACACGAGCTGGCGACCGGGAGAGACGGGTGAGACGAACTTTGCTGAGAGGGAGAAACACCAGCTGAAGCGCGAAGCGAGCTCAGAAGGATTGACAGACTGTCGGGATGACTTACCTGATTACGAATGGACCAATTGCTCGCCCGACGGCCTGAGTGCGCTAATCAGTCTCAGGTTAAAGGTTTCGACACCATACTCACCGCTGCGCTGAACGTCACCGAATTTGCCATAGCGAGATGCTCAGGTCCGGGAATAGCATCAAATATGATGGAGTCTAGCATGCTATGCAGAAGCATTAGCGTCGCGCCTGAGCTGCTCGGCGAAACACACTCACGTCGCCGCAAAATCGCCCATTCGACGTAATATCATCTGCAAGGCCAGGACTGCCCATCCTACCACACCCATTCGTCCATTATCCACGTAGACGGACGCCCAAAGAACAGGGAAAAAAAGGACGGCGACGGGGTAAGCTGCCAGACCTGGTCCAGATTAGGATCCCACTTGTATCCGTCACCGCTTCGCTCACAAAGCTGGAGGTAGAGAGTCTCGGGTATCATGCGATGAAGGACGGGGAAGATGAAAACGGTTTGGAGAATCGACAAGAGAGCGGAGAATGCCAGGACCACGCCGATCGTTTGAGTCTGTCTTGGAAGGGCACATCAGCGGGAATGTTCTTGAACGCCAGGCAGACCCACAGATAGCTCAAGCCCGCCAAGACTGTTCCGAGTGAAAGCGAAAAGAGGGTAAATGGCCTCCCAGGTAAACATGACGGCATTATTCACTAAATAGTGCTAAGCCGAATCAGGATGTGGGCAGCAGGTGACGTACAGCCGTAGAGGATGAGCACATTTTGGAACGGCGCATATCTCAGCAATTCGCCGACCCCGCCACGAGATGTCTTTTCCAGGTTCATTTGCGCTCGTGACCGTCGTAGCGAGGCTGGCAGAGTCTTCGATCCCTGTCAACTTTCTCGACCATGTAGAACAGAACACTCACCTCGGTGAGGAGAAAAATCGCTGAGACAGCGGCGATTAGCCCTGTCGACCCCGTGATGGCAGCCGGCAGGAGATATGGATATTTCACCAAGACTGAGTATGATGTTGGCAGAAGCCGAGGAACGGGGTTGGCGAAGAAACCGCCGATGAGGGGTCTATGAGACTTGAGAACCTAAGTCGGCACTGGTTGCTAGGGAGACCTACGCTAAGGTTACGCCGACAGTCAACGAGGGCGCGAAGAGCGCAAAACCTGAGAGTGACTGTCAGCTCGCTCATCATTCCGTCTCGGTCGCGGGTAGCTTCAGCTTCGACTTACCCTGTATCCGGTTTGTCCGATCACTCAGCTCTCCGATCATGGTTCTAGACAAAACCCCAAGCCCTGCAAAACACCCCACTTTGCCGAAGCGTCAAAACTTCTCTCTGCGGCAGCATGACCAGTACGTACAGGCTCCCCTCACGAGCACGGCCGACCAGACGTTCTGCACCAGCCCAAAACCGACAGCGAAGAATCCCCAGAGGAACAGTAGGAAGATGATGATCGGTCTTCGTCCTATCCTATCCGCCAGAGGGGCATACAGTGGGGCGGAGATAGCTTCGGCGACCATCAGAGCGGATTCCTAGATCCATCTCAGCTCGAGTTCCAACTTGGAAAAAGGACCTACAGCCGAAGCAGACCATACTCCGACCGACTTCTCCGGCACGCCGAACCCCTTGACCATCTCGTTGATGTATGGGAATATGACGGCGTAGTTGAGTCCTTCCGAACATCGTGCGATCAAAAGCGGAAATATCTTGCTGTAAGGTAACGGTGTTGAAACTGGCGAGGAGGGAAATCGTGAGCCTCGGGGTATGTTTGGAGGCGTGATGATATGGTTTGGTGGACGATGGACCGGTGTCGGAGAGGAATCTAGGCAGATTTCGAGCTGTTGAGGAAGTGGGGAAGGTTGTCGTTGATGTAGCGTTGACCCGATCGTCAGGTCTATTTGATTTTCGAAAGACATGTCGCTATCAAAATGCGTAGCTAAACCCAGCCAGCTTATGCTTGATAACGATTGGCCAAAGGAGACGACCTTGACGTGAAGGCTACGTTGAGATACATGCCAAACGTTGAGATTCTACCTCGGAGAGGACGAGGACCGATGATCGAGGAAAGAGGAGAAAGAATCTGAAAAGATGCACGACGAGACTGAGCAGCGATAGAGTACTGTCGGAAGCAAACTAGGTTTCAATAATCAGTCTGGTCTGCTCAATCAGGCGGCACTGGGTTACTAGGCGCTTCGAGCGTTGCATGCCACCGGGGGTCCAAGTGACAGATGGAGAGCCGATACACGAATGAAGAATCAAGGCTCCCGGCAGACTCGCCGAAGTACACTTTGATACAACTGGATACGACAACATATGGCATCTGCGTAGAGAGGTGTTTGCAGGAGATGAAATTCGTCTACACCGCGGTCGCGCCTTTAAGTGACTCGCTGGCGAACTGGGATGTTGTGAGAAAAACCTAGATACAGTCAGGGGAAAACTCACGGCAACCTTCGCTTCCTCGCAATGTCCTCCACCGACCTCCCGGTCAATCTGGTGACAGATGAAGAGTGAGTCGGCGCTAGACCCGTTAGCCAGAGCGACAAGGCAATCAGAGGCACTCACGCATCCTCGAGGACCGCTGCACCAGCTCTGATGGCAAGGAATGGCACGCCGCCACACAGCAGCGCCGCTATGGGGGCGTAGGCGGGATTGCCAAGCGAATGGGTCATGTACAAGTATCCGGCTGTCGCGGTGAAAAGACCCATCGCCGTCGAGCTCAGAGTAAGGAGAAGCTTGATGAGGGTGTCTGCGTCGCGTCAGCCGATATCAGCATACATGAGGCAGTCGCTCACAATCCAGCAGCTTCCCCCCCTTTCTCCCCTTTGCAAGCCCGACAGCTCTCCTCGCACTCGGCCAGAACGCCTCTCCGGTGATCCCCACATAGACCAACGCATAGCCATTCAGCTGATCCAGCACACCGGCAACGATGGCGAACACCGGCGTGAGACCCGTCAAGAAGGTCAGAGGTGTAGGGAGGATCTTCGAGCGCGGCGAGGTGATGCGCTTGGCTTCTGCGGCTCCACGACCGATGACATGGACCGTGGCAACAATCCCAGCTCCGAGACACACACTGCCCAGAGAGGTGCCCGTGGCGCGGTGAACGGCGGCCGTGGTGATTTCGAGAGCAGACGGGTGGGTCGGCTCGTCACTAAAGCGAATCAGCCAGAGTTGAAATATACTGAACTCACCGATGAAAGTACCATTCTCCCACGACGCCGGCTACAGCGACGCGCCCGACTCCTCTTATCACACCCCATGTCCAGATCCAGATGACGGAGATGAGGAAGATGAGCCATCCCGCATAAGGGCGAATATGGAAGACCCAGGTGTTCTCCCGGGGATGCCGCCAGTAGCCGATGGTGCCGAGTCGGATAAGGAGGGTAAGGAATGGGATCGAGGTGACTGCGAAGACGCCGAGTAGTAAAGGGGTGAGGAAGAGGAGCGGGGGATGGGTAAGGAGTAGATGGGTGGAGAGCTGATACGGCATGGTCGGCACATCCCATTCCGACAAGAGCATTGACGTACCTCCACGACCGCGGCGGTCCTTTCTAACCGCTTGCGTCGCAGCCATACCAGCCGGCCAAACAACGCTGCCAGCAACCACAAAACGACCGCACATATCCTAAGTCCCGTCGTTCCCCACCATCGCTCACTCTGCTCCACCCTATCAAAGCCAGATGTCTCGAAGCTCGCCCCGAGCGCCCACCAGCCACAGAGAAACAGAGAGAACGGGATGGCGACCGCTGTGGCTAGGAGGACAGGGCGAACTGTCTTGCGGAGGAGTAACAGGAACACCGGGGGGAGAATCAAGGAAGGTAGAAGAAGGATGAGAAGGAGGGGGAGGAGAGGGACGATCGATGGTGCTGAGCGGTTTGAGCCGTCGGGAGGAGGCTGGGGAAATCAGACACCTAGAAAGCGCTAGAAGGCTAGACTGACATCTGTGGACCCCCAAACGAAACCCAGCCCGATGATCACGCCGATCAGACCGGTCAACCATAGCGCCAGGAAGCCAGAGTCTGGGCATGTCAGCTGCGCGTGCTAGACGCGAAGCGCCCCGTTGCTCACCCTTGTACTTGCGCAACCCCTCCCTCTCCCAATGGCCGAATCTCCCATGATACACCTGTAAGCGGACCGGAACCTTGCCTCTCCTGCCGTCGCGCTCATCCTCCAGCTCGTCGGGTCCTAGGAGCGGTTCCTCTAAGTCTGATGCCGCATTGTATGGAAGGGGCTTCATCGATGCCCGGTACAGCTCTGGCGGAGACAGCATGTACCCCTCAACATCCTCGTCGTCCTCAGCCGCCTCCGCGTCGCGTGATTGCGACCTCGTCTTCTGCCTCGACCTGCCCATCATTCGGGACCGCTCGTCCTCGTCTGTCTCGTCTTCCGTCTCCTTATCGCTTTCCGTTGGACTCGACGAGGACGAGGATGAAGGCGGAAAGACGCTCTGATGCGCCAGCCATCCCTTCTTTGCTCGCTCGGAGACTGGCTTGGATGATGATGGTTTAGGTCGTAGGAGAGATCGTCGAACCTGAGCCACCTCGTCGAGGTCGGCTTCGATCTCCTCGTCGCTTTCAGGTGATGATGACTCGGCATAGGGGTCCGGCACGGCCGCCTTGACCTTGTCCTTGGTCTTCGCTGCGACGCTCCGTGGGGCAGCTGGCTCGGTGGGATCAGCAAATAATAAGCCCACGCCGATGCCGCTGCCAAGGCGTTCATCGATATCGGGGATCCCTTCGATACCAGGACCTGGGAAGGGAGGTGTCCGGGCGGAAAGCGATGGAGATCGAGAAGAGCCGTGAAGATGGGGATGAGAGCGAGATGCGGTGGGAGAGGGAAGGAACGGGTCGTGAGATGGTGAGGATGGCGACGGTGGGCGGAAGATCTGCAAAAGGGGACACCAACGGGACCATAGGAGGACAGATTAGAGTAAAACGTCAGCACTGGTGACAAGCTGACTGGACAATGGAAGGTCCGCCAAGCACAAGTTCTTCAGAGGATTTAAGTTCCGCTGAGGGTTGACGGGTCATACAGACCCTTCACGCGTTTGAAATGGGACGTGCCATATGAAGAGCAGAGTAATCAGGCTTTCACTCACCTGACTACCTTCCTCTCTCGGTCCTCCTCGACCTGTCGAACCACCCTTTCCAATTAGGAATCGACTGGCATAAACCGAGAACGCCGATGGTCCCGCCGTCTGACCCTGCGTACCACTCGCCATGATCGCCACCCCCTAGACCGGAGACAATGGTAGAACGTTCCGGGTACAGACAGAGATGAGGGGGTGACGTAGGAAGATAAGCGTTGCCTCGAATTCCGTGAGAGGTTGAATCGGATTCCGCTGAAGGATTTCGATAGAATCGGACCGCAAGGAATCCCTTAAAGAGGCGTCATCCGAGCCATGCAGAGGGAGAGCAAATTAAAACCCGCTGCAGACGCTTAGGAATGCGATCAAAGGGGATGTTATTGTTACCATCAATTCGCAGTGGCGGCACGAGTTGCCCTATTCCGGGTATACCTCCAGCGACGGGATCATTCACGGAGATTTGGCAGCCATCGATCCTTTCCCGGAATCAGTCGGGAATGTGGCAGACCACTATGGTATCCAGGCCATAGAGAGTACGTTGCAAATGCAATAGCGGATGCTAGAAACATGCTGAGAAGACCTATATGACATATTTATACGGATTGAGCAAGCCCTTGGGATCGAAGAGATGCTTCATCTTCCGCATAAGCTCGATCGAGACGTCGGATTTGGAGTAAGAGATGTATGGCGCCTTCATCAGCCCTGTTCTGGTGTCAGCAGATGCTCTCCATCAAGCGGATTCGAAAGTACCGAGACCATGTTCCGCCGATATAGAACCATCGTTCTCGGCTAAAATACCCTCAGCCGGGAATCGAAGTGCACAGGTTGAATGACTTACCGACTGCCTCGTAGATGAACGGCTCGATGACCTTTTCAATCTCATCAGACCATTTGTTGGCGACGATGTTGAGGTGCAAATTGCCTTGCGTCTGTCAGCTCGTGCATTTAAGGAGTGCTTACCGTCTCCCATATGTCCGTATCCGGTGACAGCTCGTATCGGGCCCTCGGGCTTTCCATCACCGTCCAGCAACCCCGCTTTCCGCAGCCTATTCCGCATGGTCTCCACCAGCCCATACATCTTCGCCACCGGGACCGACACGTCGTACTTGTATACTGAGCCCGCCTTGCCGTTCGCCTCCGGAAGCATCTCGCGTAAGGACCAGAGGGACTGGAATTGGCTCTGATCTTGTGCGAGCACGCCGTCTAAGACCATATCGTTCTTCATGAGGTGCTCAAGCAGGCCGGACAGTTTCTACGGGTGGTCAGAAAGCTCACCGAAGATCAACTCACAGCCTCGTCATGCTCAGAATTGCTCCCTCCAGTTTCGATCAGGCAGTAGAAGGCACCCTCCTGTTCGAAGACCTTCCTCTCGACTCCAAGATCTTTCTGATGCTTCTGGACCAGCTCGAACTAGCATAGCTTCAGCCGCGAAAGCCTAATTCACGTAGTCCTGCCTCACACTTTGTCTGTCCATGAACTCGAACGCCGACAAGATCTCCCCCAGGTGCGCCTTCGCCTCTCCGAACACCTTTTGCACCGCCTCGTATGACAGCAGGGAGAAGACGGCGACGTTCATGGCGCTTGGTCGGCGTGGGCAGAGTATAGAGATGGCTGTGATGATTCCGATGGTCCCTTCGGACCCGATGAATATCTGCTTGAGATCGAAACCTGAAGGTAAAGGTAGGCGCAATGAGCCCGCACTGAGGCCGGACGCACCCGTGTTGTCCTTTCGCAGCTTGCTCAACCCGTTCCATATCTTGCCATCCGGCAGAACCACCTCCAATCCCAGCACATTCCCATGGAGACTTCCGTATCTGAGTAGTCTCAATCCACCAGCATTGGTCGCAACCACCCCTCCGATATGACATGAACCCTTGGCACCGAGATCGAGGGGGAAGATGAAGCCTTTGTCGGCCAGATAGTGATCGGCGGTTTCGAGAATGACCCCCGCGTCGACTTCCAGTATACCGGAGACGGGGTCGAAGGATCGGATCTCTTTGAGATTGGAGAGAGAGATGACAACCTCGTCGTGTACGGGATTTGACCCGCCTGAAGCCGTCAATCTAGCGACAAGACCAATGAGAGATAGACTCACCGACAAGACCGGTGTTGCCGCCCTGAGGGACAATGGCGAGACCCTGATCGTAACAGTACTTCATCACTTTGCTGACCTCCTCGGTCGTCTTGGGCTTGATGACGATAGGACTCTTCCCGTGGTATTTGTTCATCCAGTCGTTATTATAGCCCGCCAAGTCATCGGCTGTTGCGGAGCCGTCTATTGTGGACAGAAGAGAGGCAGAGGACGAGAGAAGGGATCGTAAATGCTTAATGTGATCCTCGGCGGGTTTGGTGAAGGATTGTGTGCGAGGGGGAACGGTGGAAGCATGTCGTATGGAAGCAAGAGGAGTGGCGGCTGTTCGTCCTGGATGGGGGAGGTGGAGTCGAGGTGATCGTTTGGTGAGGTGCGGGCATAAGCAGCGGGATATGGATCGAGAAGTGGACATGTCGCAAGTTATTGAGCTCAGGTCACTCGGGAGAACTTTTATTACAGACGGCACTGAAACCCAACTCGAAAGTAATCAAACCCACATTTCGGCCGGCGTAAGCCGGAGCCGAGAGCGAACGCGCTATTCAGCCGAGATCGGCCTTCACTAACTATTCGAATTTCAGGCTCATACACGTGTGAGACAAGGTGGAGGTATGTGGAGGCGCGGTAGTATAATGAAGCGAAAATGACCAACAAATTTGCCGTCATTCGTACCAAGCGACTCAGTCCGTCCTCATTATTGAGTATAAAGGTCTATCGTACAATAGACAGCGGAACGGCTACATTCAACTTTCTCATCTTAAAGTCTTCTCGCCATGTCACGACCCGCCGTCCTCTTCATCTTCACTTCCGCCGACAAGGTCCTTGACGGCAAGGTGAGCTCGCCTTGGTCTTCTGGTCTCTCAAGCTGAAACCATTCAGGACGCCGGCTGGTATCTACCCGAAGCGGCTCACCCCTACTACAGGCTCCGCCCTCACTTCGACATCGACTCTGCCTCGCCCAAAGGCGGTCTCGCACCGATCAACAAGTCGAGCGTGGAGACGTTCAAGGATGAGGAGAGTGTTAAATTCCTGAACTCGGATCCGGAAGCGAAGAAGCTGTTCAGCGAGACCAAAAAGATCAAGGATGTGAACGCAGCGGACTATGTTGCGATCTTTGTGATCGGCGGCGTGAGTCATTTACAGACTTGGGTTAAGCCGCTGATGACGCGAAGCATGGACCGGTCATCGATCTACCGTTTGACAAAGACTTTGCCAACCTTGCCCAACAGGTACGTCTTCAAATACATCTGCGGTAAAGCTAAGCCTCTCGCCTAGTTTTACGCAGCGAAGAAAGTGCGTTCTATGAGCTCCGTGGATATCCCGCTGATATCTCAGCCCGTCGCCGCGGTTTGTCATGGCCCTGCCGCTCTCACCTCGACCGTCAAGCCAGGGAGCAAAACTTCGATTTTCTCCGGGATCAGCGTCACCGGCTTCTCCAATGCCGAGGAAGCGCTGACCCCTTACAACGATTTCGTTAACATCCTTCCCTTCAGCCTCGAGGACAAGATCGTCTCGCTCGGTGGAAAGTTTACCAAGGCTGACGAGAACTACGGAGTAAAGGTCGTGTATGACGGAGGGGTGTTGACTGGTACGTAAGCAGAGGGGGAGATGCTGAAGGCTGACAGTGAGTAGGGCAGAACCCTGCTTCGGCCGGACCGTTGGGCGAGAGGCTCAAGGATATCCTGCTCAATAAGGCTTAAAGCAGCCATGAGCAGATCTGAAAGCTTGGCTGTCGCCTGAGCCGGCAGAGTTGCAAGGATTATGGATGATGATGTACCTGTTACTCGGACTATCCATGCAGTGTCAACCGGTCATTTGCAATGGCTCAAGCCTGAGGTGAATCAAACAGGTTACCCCTGCGTCCACGCCCTCTTGTCCATCTCTCCCTTAGGCCTCCTGTTACCTGGCCAGCGTGTGTCGGCTGTGTGCAAGGACACTTCCGCCGGAATATTTCCAGGGTCCGATCCGTTCTCCGGATCATCGAGAAGAGAGGCTTTGACGCGGGCAACTGTACTCGAGGGTGACGATCGAGGCCGGCTAAGTCTGTTTCGCCGCCACGCACAAAACAAGCAGATGTCAGTGCCATTGCTTAACGTCGCGGGATCTCTTCTCATGATATTCGCATCTCAGCGAATGCAAATACCCTATCTACATATTCTCCGACAGCGCTGCGCTCTTCCAGGCTAGTCCGCATCCCAGTCATCTCTGGCAAGGCGTAGATAACGTAGAGATGCGAAGCGATGAGAGCGTCGAGGGGCGTGGGCAGACTGTTGTCAGTATCGAGATGCCGGAAAACTTACCTAGCTCCCAATGTCCAACCTGTTCCCAGCAACACCTCCAGAGCGTCAATGGCTTGTATTCCTTTTCTCGAGACGTGGTCGAGGTCGACGCTCCTCGCGTCACCGGTCAAGGAGGGTGGGAGCGGTGTGATAAGTCCCGCTGCGAGCGGTGGGGGGACGGGGAACTGCAAGTTGAAATCCGCGGAGGGTATTGGGAGAGAAGCGAGGTAGGCTCGGTGGAGCGGACCGAGGACGAGCTGTGCGACGGCCAGGGCTCGATCGAACGCTGCTTGGTCCGACATCCCGTTAAGTCTGCCACGTATCAGGATGTCGCTTGGGGGGGGTGACTGACCCATCTGCCATAAGATACTTCGCATCCAGCCAGCCCCGGATCTCTTCCGTGGATAGTAAACGGTCCTCGGCGGTGATGTGCAGCGCCGGCAGCGTCCCACCTGGCGCCGTATCCTCGTTTGACCATTCCCGAAAGTCCACGGGTACGTGAGGGTGTCGAAGAAGGAAGAGGAGCTGGGTACGGAGGGAAGTAGGGGAGGAGGAGGCCCAGGAGCGGTAATGGGGATGTCTCGTGGATGAAGGAGGATGTATCTGGGATCAGCAGAGAGTATAAGCTCAACTCACCCAGAGGGAGCAGCTTGACTCCGATTTGATGGGTGACTTTCGCCATGCCAAATCATCCTCTTGGTCGTGAACGACCAGCGGTAAGCGGGTGTAGAATCCTCTGACCCAGTCCGGGGCGATCCATGAACTGGATGAGTTCGAGGCTTTGTGAGGGGGAAGCCGAGGTATAGAAGTAGTCATCCTGAGTTGAACGAGCAGAGCCCCATGCTGCTTTTGCCAACCCCGACTTTACCTCGACTCGTGCCTATACAGAGATCTCGAACCGATCCTCCCCTTTAACAAACATGAAATGTCCGGGAGCCGAGTGACGTTGGCCCATAAAACCTCTCTATTGCTAAGAATTGCCGAGTAGCTCTCGCCCGTTTTCCCTTGTCTCCTTCTTGAACTTGGCCTGACTTAATCGTGACAGTCACCAAGTCAGCACTTTTTCCTTGCTGCGTCGAGTACTTTCTACCCGCGCAGAATCCGGTTGAATCATGTCCGTCCATTATGGTAGGTCCGGCTTGACGAATCTCCTGGTTCTCTCCCATGTACATGTCTGATGGCTTCATTTAGCGCCACAGGAAAAGCAATACTTTGACCAGCTATTTACCGTCGTCGATAAGGATAGCGTCCTTTTTCTTTGTTTTTTTCTGGTTACTCAAACTCATCCCGTTCAGGCTGGCGTCCTCCCCGGTCAAGATGCTCTCCCCTTCCTCGTTACATCCGGTCTTCCCCAACAGACGCTCGGCGAGATCTGGGCTTTGGCTGATCCGGAGAACAACGGTTTCTTGACTCGGGACGGGTGGTACAAGGCGGCGAGGCTGATCGGATGGATGCAAACGGGGAACCAATCCAGCGTGGACGACACGCTCGGTTCGAAAAGTAGGGTCAAACATCCGGAGAGAGCTAACCGATAGGCGGCCCTTTTCCCACGTTCGCTGGGCAAGCACCACCGCCCATCTCTGCGCAGAATACCGGACGAGCGGCACCGCCTGCCGCACTATCTGCCATCACCCCCGCGGACAGGACCAAATTCACCCGAATCTTCGTCGGCTGTGGACCTCAGAACGGGCTGATCACCGGGGACAAGGCGAGAGACGTCTATGTCATGAGCCAGCTGAGCTACGACAAGCTGGGCCAGATCTGGTAGGTTTCGATTCCGAACGGGCTGATCCCAGGAATCTCGCCGACACACAGCAGCGCGGCTCCCTCGACCTACCCGACTTCATCATCGGGATGTTCCTCATCCAGAGCTGCATGGCGAATCCCTCGCTGAACCTTCCCGCGACCCTTCCGGCTGGCACATACGAGCAGGCCTCCGGCGGACGTCCACCTGCGAGCCCCGTTGCACGGCAAAACACCGGGGGCGCGAGTCCTGTGCGACCCCAGTACACGGGCGGTGCTCCCGGCTCAGGTATCCTTCAACCCCAACGCACCGGCCAGAGCGTAAGCGGGCCCGCCTCGACGCCGCGTCGCCCTCCTCCGAGCAAGATCAGCACGCCGACGTCCTTTACGCCGAACCGGCAAACGAGCTTGCCTTCCTGGGACGTCAATTCCGAATCCAAGGCCAAGTCGGATCGCTTCTTTACCCAGCTCGACACTCAGAACAAAGGTGTCATCGAGGGCGATGTCGCTGTGCCGTTCATGCTGCAGAGTCAGCTGGACGAGGGTGTCTTGGCGAATATCTGGTGGGTCTAAATTGCGACTCTGCTGATGCCAGGGACCTCGCCGACATCCGACACGAGGGCAAGCTGACTCGCGACGAGTTCGCCGTCGCCATGCATCTCATCAACACTAAGCTCGCCGGACAGGACGTGCCAACCACTGTGCCAAACAGTCTGATCCCCCCGTCCCTCCGCGAAGAGTACGGCGCAGGCTCTCAAGAGGTCCTGGCGGGTCAGGGCCCGAGCAGCGTGACGAAGGATCTATTCGACCTGTTTGACGATCCGCCTCAACCCGTAAAGCAAGCTCCGCCGCCAGCGCCCGACCAAGCTCCCGCGAGACCACCCCCGCCACAGCCGGCGCCGGTCTCGCCGGCAGCATTCCTACCCCCACCCCCCTCTAGGCGATCGACGGCGCAGGACCAGAGGCAGATGTCGCCAGTGCCGACGGGACAGCAACAGAGCGGATCCGGGGGGTTTGGTGAGCGATCTCCTTGTGCAGTGCTGACCTTCAGCACCCGCACCCCCAAGCGACCTCCTTGGCGACGACGCTGCGACCCCCTCGTCTGTCCCCGACAATTCCGCCGAGCTGGGCAACAAACAGAACCAGCTCTCCAACACCACACGCTCCCTCACCGATCTCGGAAACGCCCGCGGTGAGCTGGAAAAGTCGACCGCGTCCTCTGCGACCCAGCTCGAGGAGCTCGAGGCGAAGCTCTCCGAAGCACGCGTCAAGCACGAGGCGGAGACGAAAGCCGTCGACGACTTGCGAGTCCGCCTCGGAGAGCAGACCACTCGGCTGCAACAGCTGCAATCCGACGTGATCGCCGCCGAGAGTGATCTATCCGCCATGCGCTCAGAAGAGGATGAGCTTGGCCAGGGGCTCCTGCGCGACAAGGAAGAGGTCCGAGGATTGCAGAAGCGGATGAAGGAGATTGAGGATGAGAAGGCGGGTTTGAAGCTCCTGCTGGAGAAGCTGAGAAAGGAAGCGAGACAACAAAAGGGGTTGGTCACCATCGCAAAGAAGCAACTATCGACGGCGGAGGGCTCGCGGGAGTCGCTGCAGAAGGACATCAAGGAGGCCGAGGCGCCACCTCGAGACGCTGGGCCCGAGCAAGTCACGTCCCCGTCCGTCGCAACTCCCGCCGGTGTGCCTTTACCCGGCACACCCCGAGCGCTCAGCCCCACACCGACCGGCATGTCTCAGCGATCCAACAACCCCTTCGATAAACTCGCTCGCGGTCCGCAGTCTGGCGTCGCGCCTCAAACCCCGCCCACCGGGGAGCCCGTGACGAGTCCGTCATTGGCAACGACAGCGCTGGTCGAAGCTGGAACCGCGGTCGGCGCTGCTGCCGGCTATGTCGCCGCAGGTGCCCAGACGCTGTTCAATGCGGCGAAGCATGCCGTTTCACCGGAAACAGAGCAACAGCCCGCGGAAGCGAAAGTTCCCGCGGCTCAGGCTGATCCCTTGGCCGCTGCTCCTGACGGCCATGATACCGATCCCTTTGGCGCTCCGGCCAGTGCCGGCCCGACTCAATCCGCCTTTGACTCCGAGCTCGGCTCCGGCTTTGGCGACTCCTTCTCCGCGCCGACCAAGACGTCTACTGCACCGACCGAAGATATGCACCTGGCGCCGTCTTCAGAGCAGCCTCAAAGGCCAAACGATTTCGATTCGGCTTTTGAGGACTTTGGTGACAAGAACAGAGCCAGACAGCCTGAGCCCATCACTGGCGATGTTCAAACCATGGGCATTCCCTCTGGTATTCCCAAGTCGTTCATCCCTTTCGATATACGGCCGGACGCCGAGCGGAGTCTCTCGACCCAAGCCATGGCATCTTCTAGTCCGCCACAAACACCAGTCTCCGAAACCGTGCCTACTGCAGTCGATCCCGAGCCAGCCCGTCCAGCAGAGAGCACCGAAGCACCCGCTTCCAACGACATCGAGGAGTTGGTGTCATCCGAAGACGAGCGCGAGGAGCCCGAGGATCTCGAAGCGCCCAATTTTAGAGCGAATATGCGAGCCGTCGAGCAGCAGGTCGCACCCAGCAGAACTGTCATTGCTCCAGCGCTGCCAGTCCTGTCCATGCCCTCTGACGACATCATGGGCAGGGTCCGACGCAGTGCCCCTCCCCCTCCGTCTGCTCGATCCACGAGCACTGTCATACCCCCCGCCTCTCAATACGACGACCTGGATCCATTCGGTGCGCGGACAGAGTCGACTCTTCCCCCCGGAGCGGCGCCCGCAGAGCCATCATCGGTACCAAAGGCCGCCAGGTTCGACGACGATGACGACTTTGACTTCTCCGACATGCCTCCCGCACAGGTTGACCAGGCGCAGCGCGCGGAGCAACACCCTCCTTCTGCCTTTGACGACAAGTTCGCCGGTTTCGATGACGATTTCGACAAACCATCATCCCAACCGACTTCGGGATCCGACAACTCCACCTCGATGACTAAGAGCTACGAGATGGTCGCACCGCAATTAGCCCAAAACGCGTTCGTTGGTCAGAGCTCAGAGATGCCGGTCCCGACACCGAGAACATACGACGAATGGGGGCTCGGTGGGGATATCGCTCGAGAAGCACCTGCTCCTGCGCCGACCGATCCCAAGCACGCCCGCGGCATCAGCTTTGATGATGCTTTCGGGGGAGCGTTCGAACCTGCGTGAGCTGAGAGTCCGGCATTGTGCTTTGCTGATACATCTAGTCCCCCCCCGATCCAATCGGCACCACCGGCTCGACTCGAGGCCGAGCCGCAGTACGCGCCTCCACCCGGCCCTCCACCAGCACAAATGACCGGCGATCCGAGACCCCCGGCGGTGCCACAGCGAAGAGAGAGTCAACCGCAGGCGGATGACCTCGAGGATGTGAAGAAGGTGTGTGTGTACTGGCCTTCTCTTTCGATATTGACGGTCTCTCCGGTAGCTCTGTGCAATGGGTTTCCCTCGGTCACTCGTAATCAAAGCCCTAGACGCAAACGACTACGACTTCCAGAGGGCGCTCAACGTGCTCCTTGTGCGATGATCCGCTCAAGCAGGTGCGGCCAAGAGTGGGCTAAAGGGGTGATGTGGAAGGCGGAAGGTCTGCTTGATGAGCTAATCTCTCAGAATGTCGAATGCATAATGATAGCGTTTCTCCTGTCCAAGCAGTCTCCACTAGAGCATTTGAGCCGAGGTCAGTCCGCTCACCGATACGTAGAGGTGTTCAGTACAGGAATCGACAATCCAGTGCTAGTCCGACCGTGATACAATCCGTGCGTCCTAAAGTGTTTCTGATGATGGGACCACCCACCCAGATCTACGTCATCATCTGTCATCATCCATTCTCAATCCACCTCCGCTTCTCTGATCGGCGTGGACATGGTCGCTGGCCTTGACAGATCACCTTCCGAAAGAAGCATTTAACACGCTCTTGATGTCGAGACGAGCATCTCTACTTTGATCGTGGCTTTCCTATCGCGAAGTTCGGAGTGGGTGCTTGATCCTCCGGGCTGTACATTGTTCGGCTTTCTTTATCCCCGATTCATCCCAAGGACAAATAGCTAACCGTGATCTGACTGGTAAGCTCGGTGAGATCCTCATCCGTGGTAAGCACGGCATCTGAACGCTGCTCCTCCTTAGCTGGCAGCAATGTATGAAGCCTCATTCCGATGAGTTGGCGCTAGAAGAGTGCAGCCTCGACCCCATAGCATGTTTCTCGATCAGTCGTCCTCCCATCATACTGACCAGTACTCAGCTGAATTGCCCGGTGATGCTTCTCCTCGGGTTGGCGCGTGAAGGCTTGAACTGATGTTTCAACCTCGATTCCGAGAACTCGAGCTCACGGTTGTGAGTTATCATTCGACGCAAAGCTGACCCAGCAACTTACCTCCGTCGCCAGCTTGGTCCATGGCAATTGCTTCTACGCGATTCTCGTCGTATAGCAGGCACAATCAGTTGAGTTCAGGTGTCGGAACACTCCTTGTGAGTGGGCATCTTAAACGATTGACGAGGTCCTAGCTGCAAAACGCGCCCCATCAAGATGCCCGCGATCAAACGGCTTACATCCGATGATGAGGAGGTGGCTAGCGGCAAATCAAGCCTCCCTTTCTCGGTTGCCTTGCCCTCACACCATCTCATACCGGAACTCGTCCTCTGAAGAGAGGGAAAGCGAGTCCAGCCAAGTCAACCGGCTTCGAGTAGATCGGATCTGAAGCCCGAAGCAAAGTCCGCCAAGGCTAGATATATGGAGATGATCGTGGAAGCGGGTCTGAAGGCTTTGAAAGTGCACGCTGCGGTGAGATAGGTATTGCTCGTATGTCGGGAGACTGATATGAAATACCAGACCGGCCAATCAGCAGCACGAAATGATGCGCAAGGATAAGGGATCCCTTCACAGGGCATTGCTCGCCTTCGTTGGGACCCTATGAGCCGGGAGATGAGCTCGACGCCAATCACTCAGGTTCCCTTCCTATACGGGACAGCTGGTGACTTGAGAGAAGTCATGAGTCTCTTTGCAGGTATGGACTATATCGCCAATTCCGCTCATGACGCCATGCAATCCGCCACCGCCTTGATATGGTCACCGCCCGACGCGGCATCTATATCTTGGTTGAGACTCCACAATCCCACCCCTGCCACCTGATCCTTGTATGTCTGGCACGTCTTCTTTATATCGTCTGGACTCGCCCATGTCCAGAAGATGTGGTGGGCCGAATCGTAAAACGCCGAAGACATTTGCTTTGGATCCGAAATGTTCGTCCCGCTGCTCGGGATGCTTTGATAAGACGCGGCGACTGTAGCGTTGGTAGTGGGATTCAGCTGTTGGTTAAAAGTCCAAGAGCCAGATTGACCGTCATCTGCACCCGTCGAATCCTCGTAACCGCCCATGCGGCAGCCGATCGGCTTACTAGCCGAGCAGGAAGCGCTGTCCGCTCCATTCAAGATGAACCACTTGGCGTATAGAGCGAAGCCAATGACCATGCGACTCGTCTTGATCCCGAAACCACTGTAGTAAGCGAGAGTATCAGCTACTACGACGCCGCCTGTGTGGAAGTTGGTCTGGGTGTCGCGGCGGTTGACGTAATCGTAGGTCATGACGTTCCACCAGTCCACCAAAGAATCGATGCCTTGGGCCACATCGGCCGTGTAGAGTCTTCTGTCCAACGGACGAGATGGGACACTGATGCTCAACTCCTTGCCGTCAAGAGCGGTCTTGATTTCAGCAAGAAGCTGGACGTATTTCTCAGCGTCGGATGGGTCGGCGCCGCGAAACTTTGGGTCGGACGAGGGGAGCATATAGTTTGCGCCGTCGCCGCCCGGAAATCTGTACCACTGTCAGGACAGACTCTGGACTATTAGAGAACCTCTCACTCCCAGTCCATATCAGCTCCATCGAGGCCGAAAGAAGTCACGAGATCCCCGACGTGCTTGGCGAACGCCTTACGAGTCTCGTCGGTCTGGACTGCCGGGTGGAACGGGAGATCGAGGTTCCAGCCGCCGAAACTCGCCATGACTTTGAGACCCTTTTTGCGGTAGGTATTTACCGTTCCTTGATTGAACGGCTGACTACTGGTGACAAAGCCGGTCCACGAGATCATGTCGGCAAATGCTGTATGGTCAGTCACTACAGCATAGACTAAGGGGCTGGAGTGAGACATACCAAGGACAAGGTGAGTCACGCCCTGGAGTTGCTCTGGTGTCGGTGCTGATGCTGGAGAGGCCCATCTGAGCGTAAGAGTAAGACATGGCGAGGCGGGAAGTTTTGAGGATGCACTCACGCGCTCCAGTACGCGACGAAGCGCTTACCAGTGGAGTTTGATGGGAGTGGTGCGGTACTCGATCCACCTGCGCTCGAAGTGGATGACCTGGTTGTATTGATAATTGCCGTCACAAAGGCGAAGGTTGTTGTAGTGTTCGAGGTGTACGAACCGCGAGTGGCCGATTGCTCGACATGGGTTGGGGATGGCGAGCCGATACTAGGAGTTCCGACGCCTCCAGATTGGGATGCAGAATTGAATGGTACTCCCCCAGATGCGATGATGGTGGTCATCGTCTCTGAGCTGCCTGAGGAAGTGTGAACGCCTCTGTGGTTGGTCAGCTCCATATAATCAAGACAATAAGTAGACTTACTGGCCGGACGCAAAACAAGGGCTGCCCGCGGTGACGGAGCTGTCGCACATGGTGCCCGTGGGGCAGGCGAAGGTAAATCCAACGCGGGTGAAGCCAGTCTTGTCCGCCGTGCAGACGTATCCATCCGCGGATATTTGTGGCCTCGGTGCGCCCGTCACCAAGATCGGGAACAGCAGGGTCACATGAACCGGAAGATGGAAGAGCATCGCCAAGGAGTCTGAGGTAGAAATGGGGCGCATCGACCGATTTGGCAGAGATCTGCTTCGTGCAAAGGACTAGGGATGTAAGGCTTGGTCAGAAAGTGCAATGTTCACAGGATTGGGGCGAATGATCTCCAGATCGATATTGTCGGTTTACGAGGTGACTCGAGCCTTGTCAGCAGACTGTCTGCCCCGACTCGGTCAGCAAAGGCAACAATGATTTCCCTTGTCAAGGCACTCCCTTGAAAGAAATGGCGACAAAGGGAGAAAACCCCGCGTATGCAAGACACGGGGTCGTCTCGAGCTATCGGACAGCTCCGCCCCAGTCCGAGATCGGTGACCTGCGCGCTTCGAACTCGCTTCATCGGATAGCCAGGGACGAGCTTGTTCCGAAGTCAGCCTGGATGCGAAACTGACCAGCGAGCTTTACCTCAAAGCCTAGGTGGAGAGACCTCAATTGATGGACCAGTGAATATAAATCTCCCAATCAGCAAGAGGAAGTCATGCGATCGCGACGGCTGGCCGGATGTCGAGAATATCGTCAACGAATTCTGATGATGCAGAGGACTGGAGCTGCATCGTAGATGTCAGAGAACGCGTTCGAGCGTCCGATTTGGTATTGGTATGGATCTGGAGATTGGCGATCATTTTGATCTTGTCGAAATAATCGAGGCCACCGGGCGAGTTTTTGGCTTAGAAAAGCTCAATGTCGAAACTCTGTCTAGATCTCTTCTCATGATTCTGATGCTGCTGTGCGTGACTGATCGTGGTGGTTATGAGATTCGAGCTTCCATTACATGAATCACCACGCCTTTCAAGCCTCCCCCGTCCTCTCGAACCTGCCGACACTGCGTCACATCCCTAAAACTCCTCACTTTGGCATCTGAAATGCAGACGACCGACGCGGGACTGCTTTTCCAGACGACATCGTCACTGACGGCAGCCGCGAATCACCAACTCAAGGTAGCGGCAACATCAAGGACTGGTTCTCCGATTCACCTGTCAGGGAAGGTGCTGGACCTGGAGATCCGTGGACATAAAGCATGGACGGCGGAATCAGGTTGGCTGGCGAGATGTCTGGATCTTACCGTGAGTGGAGGAATGTCCGAAGACACTGATGGGTGTAGTCAGGAGAGACTGTGCGGCTGTACAAAGGTCATCAAGGACCAGTGACCTCGATCGCGCTGGCAGACATACAACCAAACGATGGATCACCGAGCTGGGTCGCACTGTTTACTGGCTCCTGGGACAAGTCGATACGCGTGTGGAACGCTGAGGTGAGATTACTCCCGCGCGAATTACAGCTGAGCCTTCTCAGTCGGGAGAGATGCTGCATGTTCTCGAAGGTCACACAGACTTTGTCAAGTCTATCACCATCCTCCCTTCCCCCAAACCCTTGCTCCTTTCCACCTCGTCTGACCGGACCATCCGCCTGTGGGACCTTACGCCTCTGTCCTCGCGAGCGACCCCAGGCTGCGTGCAGATGATCAGAGAACAGCACACCCGTCCAGTCGAATGCGCCGCATGGCGATTGGATATCGAAGCTGAGGACGCCTTTCCGTCGGTATGGACGGCCGACTCGTTGGGAGTGATCAAGCGATGGATGCTTCAGAAAGGGAGCTTGGCGTTTGTAGCCGATGTGCCAGGACACGTGACCAGTGTGGCCCGGATAGTGGCGAGCGATGACGGATTGTGGAGCGGTAAAGCGTCTCCCAAAATGTCAGCCCGCTGCTGACCCACCTAGTCTCGGCAGACAAAACGGCGATATTCCACCCCTTCAACGGTAGCAAATCTTCAGTCCTACCTCACACCGCTTCCGTCAAAGCAATTCTCCCATTACTGGGAGCCGATGCTGGGCGGGATATCGTTCTATCCGGCTCCGAGGACGAAGAGATTCGGGTTTGGGATGTGAGCGGCCTCCCAAATTCTCCCGCGAAATTGGTGTCGATCGTACCGGGCCACTGCGGCGAGATCTCCGCGATAAAGCATTGCAAGGGTATTAAGGCTGTCGATGGACTATCACCATGGGTGGTAGTCTCAGGGAGTCTCGATGGCTCTCTGAGACGATGGACGCTTCAGGGTAAGATTCTGCTGAGCGAACAGGAACTAAGCGTTCAGATCTCCTGCAGCCTTTGCCGCTGGATTTCGTGTCGGCTCGAGAGACAGACTTCTCAAGTATCACAGCAGAAGAGGAGCTCGAGTTGGCCGAATTGCTATCAGATGACGAAGATGCATGATTGGCCATAGAAATTGTCGACGTTGGATGCCTAAGACATGAAAGCTGCTTCTACGCCCGATCAGCCACTTGGGATTGATTTTACGATTCACCAATCATCAATCCCATTTCCTCGCGTATGACCGTGTTGATGGGTGCCTATATGTTTACGGTGAGGCTCGCATAAAGACAGCATGAGTAAGTATCAAGGCCCGCTACATGTTGCCCAAAAGCGACACCGACAAGGAAGAGTTCTAACTCCAGGACAAGACGAGCAGAACCACATGACTACGCGAACTCCGCCCCTGACTGGCTGAGGTTTAGCGCAACCATCACCCTAGTTCGTGTAGATTTCTGTGTCGATCAGAGATCAAGACATTTCCACAGCCTTTCTTGCAATGCTGACTGTATGCTCCTTAAGCCTCGATATTCGTTTATCGCTCTCTGAACCACTCGCCGACATGTCGCCAGCCAAGTCGCCCATTTCACGCCGAATACGAGAAGTCTACATCCGGACTTGGCGCGACTTCCACGCCGTGAAACCACCCAGCAATCGACCCCTCGACGACGCGGAACTGCTCAATTCGGCCGAGAGCAGCTCAGACGTCATGCTACAAAGCTTTGAGGATTACCAGAAGCGCTGCGCTCAGTTGGCGAATCCTCAACCACTGCCAAAATATCAGGGCGGCAGTGTCGTCGTTCAACCTTCATCATCGAGTCAATCGAAGACTGTCTTCAAGGCATCCATCTTAAGCTCGAAACCGACCTTCATCGATAGCGCCAGCATCGCAAGAGATGCTGGGGTCTTGGAGAGCGGCGTCAATCCTCTACCTCAATACACCTTCTGTGTGTCACTGAAGGAAAGCTGGATCAAAGCCGAGGAGAAAACATTGCCCTTCCACCCGACACTCGGCGACGACGAGATCAATTTCCGCGGAGATGAGTACGAAAAGCTATTCAAGTACCGATACTCGTGGCTCCAACCTGGACAGGATTCGAATGGTGAGTCGCATGAGAACAAAGAGGAACCCAGCTCAACGTATGCAGTGGACATCATAATAGTCGAAACACTGAAACGACTTGTCGCTGAGGGCATCGATGACGCGGCGATTGATGCCTCTCGGGTCCTGCCTATCAAATGCGCCAAAATCAAGGACTTCGAGATAGAAAGAGATCTCCCGCCATTTCCTCCGTCTGCTCAACGCTTGCCGGAACAAGGTTGGTCTGTACCTCTGCTCGTGGACGTGGACGAGGAGGTCAGGGGACGACTTGATGTCGAGGAGTTGTGGTGCCCTCACGCGCAGTGTCAAATCTGCGGTTGCACTGCTCATAGTAAGGCCCCCCAGATACCCCATGCCTAGCTGACTATGTCGCACAGTTAATAACGCAGAATCCTACATCCTCCCACCGCTTCCAACATCAGACGCCGAGAACCCTCCGCTTGGATCCCAAGACATTGATGCCGCTTGCTCAACCCACTGTCGAGTAAGATACTCCATCGCGACGGAAATGCTCCGTCATGAGCGATGGCCGGATATCGAGCGCTCGAAATTGAGTGATGTCCTGGGCGACGGCGATGATATCAATAGCTGCGAATTGCGTCAGGTGTTCGCGTGGCGGAAGTGTATCGATGTGCGTTGACTGAAAATAGTCGAAGGTGACTGACATATCCAAGATTGCTATGGAGATGCTCTCGGTCAACGATCCGGATTCTACACCGATATCGCTGCCACCCTCTCAACC
>JAABUY010000361.1_pt1 | contig 84613 bp, 85 predicted proteins | sample 5560271 | NCBI WGS metagenome assembly JAABUY01 (sample SAMN10711886, study PRJNA513374) | rock metagenome | isolation source: Antarctica rocks | place: Antarctica: Victoria Land, University Valley | reverse complement strand
GTCGAGGACCGCGTCCACTCCGACAACCGTTCCCGATCACCAGCCCTCAGGACCAACGGCTCAACTCGCGACATACCCCATCGTCGCAAAACTCGACCTGAAAGTGACATCCAACACGCGACACTAGGTGGAGCCGGACCTCATCGCGCGCCGGGATCTGCTGGTCGGCAAACTCGTGCTCGACCTCGTCACTCATCAATGTTCCGCTCTGTCTCTCCGCCGCGAACTATCGCGATGCTACTGGTCACCATCGCTGCCGCGGCGTCCGTACTTCCTGTCCAGCCGTCCGTCCGCTCATCGCGTCGGTGCCGCCTGGCGATTGAAGCGGTTGGCGGCGTCGAACACGTCCTGGGCGGTCGCGGTCGTCGACTCAGGAGAGAAAACCAGTGGGGTCCCGTACCGGGCGGAAGGGCTGCGGGGCTCCCGCGCATGCCTCTAGAGCCGAGGCGCGGCGACGGGATCGACGGAACGGTGACCCCGGGCCGCGGGATGAACGCGACCATCTGCCGGTCCGACCGAACACGGACGAGCCGGACGTCCGCCAGAACTGACCACGGGACTGTGGCGCCGTTACCCACCTCGACCCCGGCCGGGCCGACCTCTCAGCAGAGGGGTGGACCGCGGCCCGGACCGGGCGAAGTCGATCATGCTCAGCAGCAGTCCGACCGTGGCCAGGGCTATGACGACCGCAGCGAACCACCCGGTCATGGAACCGGTCAGCCAACCGACCACGTAGGCCGCGAAATTGCCCGAAACGATCACCAAGAGAAGTAGCTGACCCTGCCGTGAGCGCCGAACCACCAGGTTTCGCCGTGGCTGGTGGGGTTCACGGTCGAAGTGTGACCGGCGCTCACCGGGCCGGATCCGTCTCGTCCCCAGGCCAGGTGGTCAGTGATCTTCGCAGTCGATGCCGTCACCGTCGTTGTCGCGGCACCAGTCGTACTCCGGGTCGACGCCTTCGGTGTACGGCCTTTCGGTACGAGGGCTGGCGCGGGTTGGTCGGCCGCGGGGGCCGCTGGACTGCGCGCACCGAGCGCTTGCCGGCCCGTTACGCGACCTAGCCGATCTCACGACAGTTCACGGTTACCACGCCGAGGATCTGGTCGACGACGCGCGTAATCGGTGCGGTGGCGTTGATTACGATCCCGTTCTCGGGAACGGTTTCGTTGGTCTGATGCCATCGCGTGATGAGGCTGCGTTCAGTCGGTATTCCGCCGCCCCATTCGTCGTTCGGTCGCGCGTCAAGCCGCCGATTCAACGTACCGAGGTCGACCTGAAGGACAAAGACGCCGTCAAACAGCCCTATGAATCTTGAGAAGTTTCTCGAACCACCACAGAAGAATGTCACCGGGGGACCCTTGTCGGCGACCAAGGCGTTCACCTTGTCGACGTCCCAGATGTGGTGCTCGTGTCCGGAGCCGCCCGTCGGTTGACCAGTTTCCGGATCGCCCTGGTAAGCCAACTCACGGTCGCCATGAACCGCATGGTAGCCGCGCCGTTGCAGTTCATCGCAGACCGAAGTCTTTCCTGTGCCAGAGAGGCCTTCAATCAGATAGTTCCTCATGCCCATGGGTCGATGGTAACGGTGAACACGTAGCACGAGATGGGTTATTTCAAGCCTCCTATGAGGAGGGCGGCCTACGCGCCGCGTGGCACGTGCCAGCCGTCGGCGGACACGGGCGGGTCGCCCGCCGGTGTCCCAGCACCGCTGTCGCTGCGCGCTCAACGTGACGAACAAGCGTGAGCGCTCTTAAACACGCGCGGAGCTGTTGGTCCGGTGCCTATGGTCCGACTGTGCCGTCCCGACTGTTGGCCTTGACCTTCGACGCGGCCGATCCCGCCCGGCTCGCGGGCTTCTGGGCAGCTGTGCTGGGACGGGAGGTCATCGACGATCCGCGGGGGTCGCTGCTGCCCGGGTCCGATGTCCAGACCGGCCTTCGGTTCGTCGCGGGCGACGCGGAGAAGGTCGGTCTGAACCGAGTCCACCTGCACCTGACCAGCACCTCTCCCGCCGACCAGCAGCGCGTCGTCGCGGCGGCGCTCGGGCGCGGCGCCAGCCACCTCGACGTCGGGCAGCTCCCGGAAGATGGACACGTCGTGCTGGCTGATCCCGCGGGCAACGAGTTCTGCGTGATCGAGCCCGGCAACTCCTACCTGGCCGGTTGCGGGTTCCTCGGTGAGCTCGCGTGCGAAGGCACCCGCAAGGTCGGGCTCTTCTGGGCCGCGGCACTGGGCTGGCCGCTGGTCTGGGACGAGGACGAGGAGACCGCGGTCCAGTCGCCGCACGGTGGCACCAAGGTCGCGTGGGGCGGCCCACCGGTGGCCCCGAGGCACGGGAGGAACCGGCAGCGGTTCGACCTCGCTCTGGTCGACGGCGAACTGGTCGCCGAGGTCGACCGGTTGGCCGCGCTGGGAGCGACCCGGCTCGGCAGCGCCCAGGACGGCGCCATCGAGTTGGCCGATCCGGACGGCAACGAGTTCCGCCTCACGTCGACCGGGCCGTAGACGGAGTCGGCAGCACCCACTCCGCTACCACGACCGATGGTTAAGTCGTGCTGTCGCGCCGACACCGCCCGGGGGGACCCGGCAGCTCAACGACCATGGCGCGGGGCCGTGTCGATCCGATCAATTCCGGCACCGAGTCGAACAGCAAGACGATCCGTGCCGGAGCCGTGTCGCACGATCGTTCGCGTCAAGTCGCGTGTCTGTTGCGCGGGTGTTCCAGCGGGCGGGAGCTGACAGGACACTGGCGCGATGGCGACCAGGGAGCAGGGAACCCCCGACGGGTTGACCGTCGTTCCGGCGAACGCGGCGTCTTGGAAGGACCTGCAGGCGGTCCTCGGGGCGCTCGGCGACGCGGCCCGGTGCCAGTGCCAGCGGTTCAAGATGAGCCCCGGGGAGTCCTGGGCGTCGGTCGGCGCTGAGGAACTCGCTCATCGGTTGCGGGAGCAGGCGGACTGCGGCCGACCCCAAGCGCGCGGCACGGCCGGCCTGGTCGCCTACCTCGACGGCGAATCTGTTGGGTGGTGCGCCGTCGAGCCGCGCAGCGTCTACCGACGCCTGCTGCGGGACAACCGGGTTCCCTGGACGGGGCGGACAGAGGACAAGGCCGACAGCAGCATCTGGGCCGTTACCTGCTTCGTGACGCGCGCCGGCTTCCGCCGCCGGGGCGTCGCCACCGTTCTCGCTCGCGCGGCCGTCGACCACGCCCGGCAGCGCGGCGCTCGCGCGCTCGAGGGCTACCCGATGGAGACGCAGGCCGGGCAGGAGGTCACCTGGGGAGAGCTGCACGTCGGCAGCCGCAGCATGTTCGCCGAGGCGGGCTTCCACCAGGTCAGCGCGCCGACGAAACGGTGGGTCGTCATGCGGATCGACTTCTGAGCACGCCCCGCCAGCGGTCGGCTCAGCGACCGATCACGCGACGCAGAACTCGTTGCCCTCCAGATCGAGCATGACCACGTGGTCCAGCTGCTCGCCGTACGTCTCCTCCCACACCACCACCGCGCCAGCTGCGGTCAGGATCTCGACCTTCGCGCGGACGAGCTGTGCACGGTGCTCCAGGTCCCAGGGGGGTTCGCCGGCGACGCGGATGTCGATATGCACCCGGTTCTTCGCCGTCTTTCCCTCGGGGACCCGCAGGAAGCCGATGGCCGGACCACTCCCGTCTGGGTCGACGATCGACGCGCCATCAGGGTCGTCGTAGCCCGGTTCGTCGATGTAGCCCAGTGCCAGAGCCCAGAACCCGGCGATCCGGTGCGGGTCGTCCGCGTCGCAGCCCAGCGTCCACTTCGTGGCCATGAGCGCACGATCGCACAGGCCCACACCACGTCGTCCGCCCCACCGAAGACACGGTCCGGACCGGACCGGACGGGCCGCTCCCGGACGCCGGGAGGGCGATCTGGTGATGGGCCGGTGCCCGCCCGCGGTCGAGACCTGACCAGGCAGGCCCCGTCCCGGCTGGGTCACCCTCACCGGGACAGACGCGCGTGCGGGTCTGCCGGAACCGCTGCTCCAGGGCCGACGTGGCCGCCTGCCTCGCCGGACGCTGCTCGGCGGTGGCGATCGTTCACCTCCTCAGCCGCCGGGCGAGTGGATAGAACATGTGGTCAGGACCGGAGGACCCACGGTGCGGCCGGCTGAGCCTGGGGGGCGAAACCGAACGCAGTCGCGAGTCGGCCGGCTTCGGCGAGGCCGGTTCCCACCAGTTGCGCCTCGTGGGCGTCGCTGCCGAAGGTCACGGCGCGGCCGCCCTCCTCCCTCCACCAACCCACGAAGGTTGGGTCGAGCGGCAGCTTGGTATTGATCTCGAGGGCACGCTCGCTGGCGGCGATGGCGCGCAGCGCAATGCGGATCTCGTCTTCAAAATTGTGCGGGTCGAACGGTGCGGCGTCATCAGGCCAACTTCGGACCGGATAGTCGATGTGAGCGACGGTTTCGAAGGCGTCGGACCCGGTCACCATGCGCGAAATCTCCGCCAGGTACTCGGTGAACAAATCCGTGGCCGGGCGCGAATCAAACAGCACGAACGGTTCCGCATACGCCTCGCCGTCGGGCAGGCAGTGCAGCGACCCGACGACTCGGTCGAACGCCCCTCGCGCAAGCAGCGTTCGCACCCGATCGTTGTGCCGGTGTGGCTGGCCAACCTCCATCCCGGACAGCACGACCAGCTCGGGGAACCGCGACCGGCATCGTCCGATCCACTCGAAGTAGCCGTCGACGTCCAGGTCGGGTGCAGTCAGGATGTCGTTGGACACGAGGTCCAGGAACCCGGAGACCAGCGAGCCAGCCCGAAACGGTGTGAAGTCCACGTGCTCGGTGAATGCCACCGAAGGCAGTCCGAGTGCTACCGCTCGGGCACAAGTGTCCTCCATTGACCCGATGCGCCGAGCGTCCCACGAAAATTGGCTGTGAACATGACCGTCGGGCGGAAGCTGCACTCCCGCAATCTAGTTGTTGCATGTCATGACGTTGTGACCAGCGGGTCGGTCGGCGGGGCGGGTTGAACGGGAACAGGTCTCCCCGGTTGGGTGTGGAGCTACCACCGCAACCACTGCCCGACCGAGGGAGACCTGTCCAGTGGACGGTGACGCTCCGTTGACCGCTGAGGGCCGTCGCCGTCTGGTGGCCCGGGTCCTGAATCAGGGCCGCCCGCAGGCCCACGTGGCTGCCGAGGCCGGGGTCGCCCGGGCCACCGTGCGCATCACAGCCCCACCCGGACCGATCCGGCGGTGGTCGCACGGATCGAGACGCTGCGCCGCGAGCGCAAGCTCCCGCCGCGGCTGATCGCTTTGGAACTCGCCGCTGACGGGATCGACGTCACCGCGGTCACGGTCCACCGTCGGCTACGCCGGCTCGGGATCAGCCGGCTCCGCGACCTCGACGTCACCGGCAACAGCCAGGCCAACCGGATCACCACTGAACGACCAGGTCAGCTCATCCACGCGGACGTCAAGAAGATCGGGGCGATCCCCACCGGCGGCGGGTGGCGGGCCCACGGCCGCGGCAGCCCCCAGGGCAAGGCCGCCCGGCGGGAAAGGGTCGGCTACCGGTACTGGCACTCCGTGATCGATGCCCACACCCGACGTGCGTTCACGCCAGTCCCTCACCGACGAACGCGCCGTCACCGCGGCCGGGTTCCTGCGCCGGGCGGCCGCGTTCTCGCCCACGGCATCACCATCGAAAAGGTCCTCACCGACAACGGCAGCTGCTACCGCTCGGCGCTGTTTGACGCGGCGCTGCCCGACGGGGCCCGGCATAACTTCACCCGTCCCCACCGGCCCCAAGACCAACGGCAAGGTCGACCGCTACAACCGCACCCTGGGCGCCGAGTTCGCCTATGCCCGGCCCTGGACCTGCGAAACCCAACGCGCCGACTACCTCCAACGCTGGCTCGTGCACTACAACTACCACCGAGCTCACACCGCGATCAGCAACCAGCCCCCGGCCAGCCTCGCCCCCACCACTGTCACCAACGTCATGATGCAGAACAACTAGTTGAGGGGTCACCGCGGAAGGCTCTGTGAGAACCGCCAAGCACTCACGGAGGAGCTGGACCGCGATGACCCACGATCAGTGTGCCTTGTTGGACCTGCTCGACACGCTGCGCGCCGCGGATGGAGGGTCGGTGATGCGCCGGCTGCTCGAGCACGGGTTGCAGGCATTGATCGAGGCCGAGGCCTCGGGGGTGATCGGCGCCGCGCCGCATGAGCGCACCGGGGCCCGGACGGCCCAGCGCAACGGCTACCGGCCCCGGACCCTGACCACGGCCGCTGGGGATCTGGGGTTGCGGATCGGCGAAGACACGGACCGGGGAGCTTCTTCCCGTCTCTGTTGGAACCCCGGCGGCGGATCGACCGGGCGCTGCACGCGGTGATCTGCGAGGCCTATGTCCACGGGCTGAGCACCCGCAAGGTCGATGACCTGGTCACGGCGATGGGCGGGCTGGCCGGGGTCAGCAAGAGTGAGGCAGCTGACCGGCGGGGATCTCCTCCCGCCGCCTGAGCCGCGCTCACGGCCGAGGCGGCGACCGCGCCCTGTCGGCCGACCTCTTCGTGGCGCGGCGGGGGCGGTCGGGGGCGTCTGCTCGCCGAAGGGCCCCGCGCGGCGGGCCAGGGGTGTTCAGCGTGCGGGCAGGTCTGCCCAGTCGCGGACGGCGAAGCCGGTGGCGGCGGCGGCGATCGTGGTCCCTCCGTGGCCGCCGAAGTGGGCGGGTAGGACCGTGGCGCCGGTGCGGGCTGCTGTGGTGAGGACCTCGCGGCGGGAGGCGCGGGCCTGCTCGGCGTCGAAGTCGAAGCTGCAGGCGTCCTGCGGGCGCAGCAGCTGCACCGGGGTGTGCAGGAGGTCCCCGACGAAGACCGCGCCGGGGCCGTCGTCCAGCCACAGCACCGAGGAGCCGGGGGTGTGCCCGGGCGCCGGGCGCAGGTGGGGCGCCCCGTCCGGGGTGGGGTCGACCAGGTGGGTGTTCCAGCCGACGTGGTCGTAGTGGATGTGGGTGTTGATCACGACGTCGACGTCCTCGGGTGCGACGCCGGCGGCGCGCAGACGGTCGGGGAAGTCGGTGTGCAGGTGGTCGAACTGGGCGATCTGGGGTCGGTCACGGTCGTTGCCGACGCCGGTGTCGACCAGCACGGTCATGCCCGCAGCGCGCACCACCCAGGTCTGGATCGCCGCCCGGTGCGCCACTGACCTGGGTCCCAGAAGTGCGGGGCCAGCCAGGAGGCGTTGTCCCGCCACACCTGCGCCGGGGTCGCGGGGAAGAGCTCGCCGACGGTGCGGATGGGGCCCAACCACTCCACGACGCGGGTGATCTCGCTCCTCCCGACCCTCATCCGCTCCGCGGCCAGTCCGGGAACCGGTTCCGGGAGTGTGTCCAGGATCTTGCCCATCGCTACCCCCTTGATGCGCAGTCGTTGCGTTAGGAGGCTATGCCGACGGCTTCCTCAACGCAACGACCGAGCTTTAAGCGGGTAGCCTGGAGGCGTGACAGGGGGCAAGCGGCCCGGTGGCCGCAGCGCCAGGGTGCAGCAGTCGGTGCACCGCGCGGTGAACGAGCTGCTCGCCGAGGGCCAGCGCCCCACCTTGAGCGTGCCTGCCGTGGCTGCACGGGCCGGGGTGACGCCATCCACCATTTACCGCCGGTGGGGATCTCTGCCCGACCTGCTCGCCGACGTCGCCGCCCGGCGTCTGCGCCCTGAGGCCCCGCCGCAAGACACGGGGTCCCTGCGCGCAGACCTGGTCGGCTGGACCCAGGACTACCTGGAGGAGATGGCCTCGCCCGACGGGCGGCTGTTCCTGCGCGACGTGGTCGCCGCCAGCACCAGCTCGGGGAACGCCTGCCGGTGTGCCGCTGCCACCCGCGAGCAGATGGAGGTGGTCCTGCACCGAGCAGGTGAGCGCGGTGAGGCCGCGCCCATCGCGCAGGACGTCGTGGACCACGTCGTCGCCCCGATCATCTACGCGATCCTGTTCGACGACACCGCCCCTGACCCCTCCTGCGCTGAGGCGCTGGTCGACCGGCTCTTTGGCGAACTCCCCGTGCAGGTTCGTCGCGGTCACCCGTGACAGCTCATTCGCGCTGACGATCTCTCCGTCTGGAGTGGCGCGGTCGAAGGTGTGGGTGGCGTCCAGGGCAACCAGTTGTTAGAACAAGTTGCGAGGAGCGACGCCGGGGCCTGACCCGGACGGGACCGCTGTGTACGCGGCGCGGCGCCGACGTTGGCGCATCGTCGGCGCCGACCGACGGTTGTCCGACGGCGCGGTCCGCGCGGGCGACGGCACGTTGGCTGTTCGAGGAGGACTGGCCCAGCGTCCTGCACGTCGTCGCCGCGGGACGGGACTCTCCTGAGCGGCTGTTTCCCACCGGCTACACCGCCTAACTCCTGCCCCGGGGGTGCCCATCCGCGGGGTGCTCCCGGGGGCGCTGTCCCGGAAGGAGGCCAACCGCGGGCTCGAGGGCGTTGGCGATTTCCGGCGACGGACGCACCCTCTGCGCCGGAATGAGTCGCCGCTCGTGGTCCCGGACACGGGAACACCTCGAAGGCGTCCCGGAACCTGGGCGTCCTGCGCCTGGACATCAGCCACCGCTCCTCCGCGCCGCGGGTCAGCGGCGAGTTCGTCATCGCTCCGGTGACCCGGCCAGCGCCGACGACGGGGACTGGAAGAACTTCACGATGACCTGGGTGGTGCCGGACCGGCTCGTCGTCGAGGAACGGGACGCGGAGTTCGCCAGGCGGGCGTCCACCAGTGGTGACCTCAGCCTCGTTGATCCCGGGTTGTCGTTCGCCGGCACGGGCTTTGATCCGACACGCCGACGCCAATCCGAGGTAACTGTTACCGACCGGTGCAGGCTCTGGTCATGGCACGACCGCGAAGCCCAGGAGGACGCCCGCACAAGGGCGAGCGCCAGCTGTTCGCGACCCGCCTTCCGACGGACCTCGCCGAGTTGCTCCGCGACGAGGCCGAGGCCCGAGGGCTCACGCTGAGCGACCACCTGGCAAACATCGCGGCCGAGCACTTCGGCCGGCCACCCCTCGTGGTGGCAGCTCCCCCGCAGGAAGAACGGCTGATCGCCTAAGACCAGGGGGTACCGACCGGACCCCGGACAGCACGAAGCCCCACACCCGAAAAGACGCTTGGCCGGCGGATTCGAGTGCAGGGCTTCGAGACCTTGCTGGAGGAGACATTACCTCGCCCCGTCGGGGCGGCCACGGATGGTGCCGCCCCGTCGGGGCGGCCACGGATGGTGCGCCGTGTGGTCGGCGTGCCGTGAGTCCGGTGACCCGTCCCTTCTCTCAGCGCGTGGCCGGCGCCCCCTGAGGAGGTGACCGCCCAGGCGGCCGACGGCCGTCTGACCACCGCTGATGCCCGCGCCTGGGCCACCGCCGCCCGCCGCACGCGCCGTCCCGCCCGGGCACCGGGTCGCCGTGGACCTGCGGCACTGGCTGGTCGCGGTCCGCGGAAGCCGCACTCACCGACTTCCGCCTCGGACGCCGCCGACCGGCGGATCTGCCTGGCCGCCGTATTGGCCCGCCACACCGACTGGCCCACCGCCACCGTCCGCACCGGCTGGGGACTGCTCGCCGACCGCGGGTGCGTGTCCCGGTGCACCGTCTCCCGGTTCCTGGCCTGGCTGCGTGCCCGGGACCTGCTCGGGGTGGTGTCCAGCGGCCGCGTCGGCTCCGGGCGGTCCACGCCGCCCGGGCGGCAGGATCGGCCCATGACCGGGTACGTGGCGCTGCTACGGGGGATCAACGTCGGAAGCGGCCCGCGGATCGGGATGGTCGACCTGCGGGAGCTGGTAAGCGGGCTCGGCTGGTCCAACGTCCAGACGTATCTGCAGAGCGGCAATGTCGTGTTCGCCGCCGGGACCGCGGACTCCGCTGCGTTGGCGGCGCAGCTGGAGACGGCGGTCGCCAGCCGGTTCCCCGTCCGGCCGCAGGTGGTTGTGTTCACCCGCGACGAGCTCGCTGCGGTGTCGGCCGGTAACCCGTTTCCGGACGAGGCGGCGGCGGCGCCGAAGACCGTCCACGCGCTCGTGCTGGCCGTTCCCGCCGGCCCGGCCGTCGAGGCGCGCGTCGCCGCCGCACAGCAGCGGGCGGTGGGCAGGGCTAGCGGGGACCGGGCCGTCGTCGCCGGCCGGGCGGTGTACCTGAACACCCCTGACGGTATCGGGCGCAGCGAGCTGGCAGCCGCGCTGAGCCGGCCCGGCGCCCTGGGTGACGTCGTCGGAACCGCCCGGAACTGGTCGACGGTTCGTGCGCTACTCCACCTGTGCGACGCCGCCGGTCGCTGACCTGTCCAGCTCACGGGTGTCAGCGCACCGGCGGGCCCCTCGTGTTGATGCGGTGTGCCACTCAGCTGGGCACGCGATATGCGCCTGTCAGCGACGGGTAGTAGTCGTCCCAGTTGTCCGGGACGACGGAGCCGTCGACGACCGCGCCGAACCGGTCCAGGTAGTAGTGCCAGCCGGGGCCGATGCTGCTCGCGTCGAAGGGTTCGACGAGTCGTTGGGTGAACAGGAGTGTGGTCAGTCCGTCCTGGGCGCGGAGCGTGACCGACATGCGCCAGGCGCCGTCCGGGCTCGGCAGGTCCACGACGAGCCGGGTAGGCGGTTCGCACTCCAGGATCACGACGGTTCCCGGGGTCGAGCCCTCTTCCTCGGTCATCCGCAGCTCGACCGTCCCGGTCGCCGGATCGCCGGAGATGCTGCCGATCCAGCGGGCGACGCGGCCGGGATCGGTCAGCGCCGACCACACGGCGTCCACCGGGTCGTCGTATGTGCGCACGAACTCCAGCCGCACCCCCTGGTCGTCGCGCAGCACCCGACCCAGCGGTGTGGTCAGGCTCACGTCCTCCGCCTCCTCTGGCGTCCCCGCCGGATCTCGGTGCCGACACCATCAAGACTGTCTGACGGTGTGCCGGTGTGCACCCGGTTCACGCGAGCTTCACGCGAGCAGCGCTCTGCCCGAGACGGCGAGACGATCTCGGAGGTGGCGCGCGGGGCGGACGGGCGGCGGTCCATCAGTCGCCAGGCCGGCCGCAGGAACGGGTCCAGCGTGGCCAGTCCGTACACCGCCGCGCCGACGATCAGGGCGGTCTGCAGGCCGACCGCATCGACCAGGACCCCGGCGAGCAGTGCTCCGAACGGGATGCCGGCCCAGGCGATCCCGCCCAGGGCGGAGAGCACCCGCGCCTGCAGCCGCCGCGGAATCGTGTCGTACTCGGCCGCGCCGAGAGTCGGGTTGACGACGCCGGCGCCCAGACCGCTGACCGCCCATACGGCGACCACCACCCACAGCGGCACGGGGACGGCGAGAATCACCAGCCGGGGCGCGCCGGCGGCCAGGAACCCGACGGCGAAGGTCCACCGCCGTGGCAGGCGCTGGCCCACGGCCGTCATCACCAGCGCCCCCACCACCGCGCCGCCGGCGATCGCGGCGCCGACGATGCCGACCGGCCCGGCCGAGCCGTACCGCTCTCGGGCCCAGACCAGCAGGAGCAGGCCGGAGATTGCCGCATCGACCAGGTTGGTGACCAGGACCATGCCGGCGATCGACCGCAGCAGCCGGTCGCGGACCAGGTAGACGAGACCGACCCGCAGCTCGGTGAGGTACCCGGCACCGGCGTTGTCGTCGGCCGGCCGGGTGACACCCGCGGCCCGGGGAACCGCCAAGCCCACCAGGGCTGCGGCGACCACGAAGGTGCCGGCATCGAGGGCAACCACCGCAGGGGAGCCGATCAGCCCGACGAGTGCGGCCCCGAGCGGCGCGCCTAGCAGCCCGGCAGCCCGTTGGGCCCCGTCCAGTGCGCCGACGGCCCGGTCGATCGGTATCCGGCCGGCTGCGGCCACTCCCGGCAGCAACACCTGCGTGGCGGAGTCGGCCGGCCCGCGCAGCAGACCCGCGACGAACACGCACCCGAGCAGCGCGGCCAGTCCCAGGTCGCGGGCTTCGGCCAGCAGTGGAACGCCGGCCAGGGCGATGCCGGCCCCGAGGTTGCCGACGACCGCGACCCGATACCCGCCGAGCCGGTCCACCAGGGGAGCCCCGAGCACCTGCAGCACCACGTACGGAAGGATCTCGGCCAGCCCGACCAGCCCAGCGGTGACCGGGTCCCCGGTGGCCGAGAGCACCAACCACGGCACGGCGATCTGCGACATCCGCGTGCCGGCCGTCGACACCGTCTCTGCGGTGAGGAGCGCGGCGAAGCCGGTGCGACCGCGCCCGGACTGCGGGTCGAGCACCGACTGCGGGTCGAGCACCGACTGCCGGTCGGGCACCGCCGGCAGATCAGGCGCATCCGGCGTCACGGGGTCCCGCCGGGCGGGTCCTGGTCCGGCTGCGGGAACAGCAGGTACTGCGCGGCGAACGCGACCGAGTCCGCGGGGACGTCGCCGATTCCCGGTCGACTTGTCGGGTCCGCCCGCCGGTAGCGCGCGAGTAGAGCGGCGATCTCGTCGCTGAGCCGCCGGGCCTCGTCGAGGGTCAGCTGCAGCGTCAGGTCGCTGAAGTTGCTCGTGTCCTGCCAGGACTTCGGCCACGTGTGCTCCACGGCCAGCCAGTTCTTCGCGTTGTCGGTGTACGCCGCGAGCACCGCTCGCTGGTAGTCGGCGGACACGGCCGCGGCTTCGTCGTCGCCGGCCGGTGCGGGCCCGGTGTACGTGGAGCGCCGGGCCGCCTTCCACCAGCGCTCGCGGCCGCCGGACTGCTCGACGTGCGCAAGGTCGTCCGGGGACGCATCGGTGACGAAGCCGCTCGCGGCGAGCTGCCGCAGGTGGTAGCTGGTCAGGCCGGAGGACTCACCGAGCCGGGCGGCGAGCCGGCTGGCCGTCGACGGTCCCCAGCGGCGGAGCAGCCCGAGCAGTCGTAACCGCAGCGGATGGGCCAGCGCCGCGAGTGCGACGGCGTCGGTGACGACGTCCTGGGCAGGGTCGAACAGCGGGTTTCCGGGATCGTCCGGGCGCTGCTCCTCAGGCTGGGCCACTCTGCGACCGTAGCGCGCAAAGATCGGTTTGCAAAGATCGGTTTGCACAGAGGGATCGCCGCGAGGCGGTTCCCCCGGCCTCCGGCACAGTGGCCCGCACGAGGGCCGCCCGCGTCGGGCCGCCCGCACCGGCGCACCAAGGAGGTCGTCCCGTGAAGGTCGTCGTCACCGGAGGAGCAGGCAAGGCGGGGCGGTCGACCGTCGCGGACCTGGTCGGACACGGCCACGAGGTGCTCGACGTCGACCTCGTCCGCCATGAGTCGCCTGCCGAGACCCTCGTCGTGGACCTGACCGAGCTCGGCCAGGCCTACGAGGTGCTGGCCGGCGCGGACGCGGTGGTCCATCTGGCCGCGATCCCGGCGCCGGGGTTGTCGCCGGCCGAGGTGACCTTCCGCAACAACACCCTCTCGACGTACAACGTGTTCAGCGCGGCCGCGTCGCGTGGACTGCCGCGCGTGGTCTGGGCGTCGAGCGAGACCACGTTCGGCGTGCCGCTGTCGCCGGGGATAGTCCGCTACGCCCCGATCGACGAGGAGCACCCGCTGCAGCCGCATCACAGCTACGGGCTGTCGAAGGTCGTCGGTGAGCAGCTCGCCCGGTACTTCGCGGCGCAGTTCCCCACGACGAGCTATGTCGGGCTGCGGATCAGCAACATCATCACTCCCGACGCCTACGACACGGTCTTCTCCGCGCACAGCGACCCGACGACGCGCTCCTGGAACCTGTGGGGCTACATCGACGCCCGCGACGTCGCGCAGGCGTGCCGACTCGGGTTGACCGCGGAGGTCGAGGGCGCCGACGAGTTCCTGATCGCGGCCGAGGACACCGCGATGCCGACGCCGTCACGCGAGCTGTTGGCGAGCGTGTACCCGGGGGTGCCGCTGGCCGACGGCCACGGGGAGTTCACCAGCCTGCTCAGCTCGGCCAAGGCGGCGCGGGTCCTCGGCTACGCACCGGAGCACTCGTGGCGGGACCAGCGCCCCGTCGCGTGACCGGGCAGTCGCGCGATCGGGTCGCGGTCACTTTGCGTCATTGATTGAGTAGCGCTCGGTAAGCGTAGCCGGCGTAGATCGCCTTGATCGGGTGCGGACGGTCCCGAGCCTGGGGATGGATGGTGCAGATGGGTGAGCATTCGGGTCTGATGGACCAATCCGCCGGCACCGGCCGCGGCGAACCGGAAGGTCAGGGCAGTGCGTCCGGCCGCTGTCACCGTCGGTCACCGGAACCGCGTGCCGTCACTCGCGGTCGCCAATGTCCCGGTCCGAGCCGGCCTGGAGGGTGGGAGTGATGATGGCCACGGTCACCGGCGGTCCGCCCACGACTCGGACCACGGACGCAGTCGGCAGTACCGACGAGGCAGGCGCCCGGCGCGGCGCCGCTGCGGCCACGGCCGGCGCCGGCGAGCTGGTCGACGACGGGTCGGGCGGGCTGCGAGCCCGGTTGGTGACCGATCCGACCCTCGTGTCGCGGTTCCGCGGCGGCCGGCCGTCGCGCAACCGGCGGGGCCGGGCGCGGCGCAAGCAAGACAGGCGGACTCGAAGCCTCGCGGTGGTGGTCGCACTCGGCGCCGTGGCGCTGTGCGGCGTCGGGGTGGTCGTCGTCCGGCAGGTGTCGGCGAAGGGAAACGCCCCGTACGCCCCGTTCGCCGCCGTGCCCGCGACGACACCGGCCGGGAGGACGACCGCCGGACCACGAGCGGTCACCACGCCACCTGCCGCCGCATCACCGGCGGCACCGCTCGCCACGGTGATCAAGCCCGGCGACTCCTCGGGTGGCCCGATGCGGACGACGGCGGCGGTGGCCCTCACCGCCAACCCGAACGTCCGCCTCGAGCCGGAAGCCCGCCGCACCCTGGTCGCCGGTCTGGTCGACGCCCGGTTGACCACGGTGGTCGCCATCCTGGCCGCCGAGACACCGCTGCGCGTCGGTGGATTCTCCGCGGTCGCGGACGACCCGCCCGGGACCCCCTTGCGGCAGGTCGTCCTGGCAACGCTGACCCCGTCGGCGGGCGGCGCACTCAACCGTTCCCTCTCCGCGCAGACCGGGGACTTCGCCGTCGAGGTCGTCGCCGAAGGGTCCGACGGTCAGCTCGTCCGGCTGCTGACGCGCGGTCAGCAGTGATCGACGTCCGGAGCCGGCGCGCTTCCGACGGCCCCGCCCGAACCGACAGCGCCGCCCGAATCGACAGCCCAGCCCGAACCGACAGTCCCGCCCGAATCGACAGTCCCGCCCGAATCGACAGTCCCGCCCGAACCGACAGCCCAGGAGGCACCATGTCCGCCCGAGTCGACACCCCGAGCACCAGCCGCCGCGCGATGCGAGCGGGCGCCGGCCTGCTGGCCGCCGCGGCGCTCACCGTCGGCGGCGTCGCCGCGACCGCGACGACGGCCGCCGCCCAGCCGGGTAGCGGTTCGACGTTGACGCGGACCGCGCCGACCGGCTGGCTGCGAGTCGCGCACCTGGCGCCCACTGTGCCGGTCGTCGACATCTACCTGAGTTCCCTGGACGGCAAGACGAAGGTGAAGATCTCGAACGCCGGGTACGGGTCGTTCACCAGCTACCGGTCGCTGAAGCCCGGCGTGTACGGGGTGGCGATGCGGCTGGCCGGCAGCCCGGCGACCAGCGCGCCGGCCGTGACGTGGAGTGTGCAGGTCAAGGCCGGCCAGGCATACACGGTCGCGGCCATAGGAAAGCCGGGCCAGATCGCCAACCGGCTGATCACCGACGACCTCACGCGACCGGCGAAGGGCAAGGCCCGCGTCCGGCTCATCCAGGGCGCGCCGTCCGCGCAGGCCGTCACCGTCCAGGCCGTCGGCGGCCCGCTGCTCGCCAAGGACGTCCCTTACGGCGCCACCACCAGCTACGCCGACGTGCCGCAGGGCCGGTGGGCGCTGAAGGTGACCGCCGGCGGCAAGACGTCCGCGACCTCGGTCGACGTGGCGGCCGGCGGGGTGTACTCGCTGACTGTCGTCCAGGGCAAGGGCGGCGCCCTGTCGCTGCGGACCGGCAACAACGACCTGGCGACCGGCGTCGACCGCAAGCCCGTGTCGATCAAGGTCGCCAAGGACGCCGCGGCGCCGGACGCGGCCGTGGGCGGGGTGAACACCGGGTTCGGTGGGGCGGCGCCGAACCGACCCCCGGCCGCCGACGCCTTCACCGGTCCGGCCGGTCTCGCCGGACTGGGCGCCGCAGCGCTGCTCGTCACGGGTGCCGGGGTGGTCGTGCGTCGCCGGGTGACTGCGGCTCGGTGACGACCGACCTCGGTCGCCCCGGACCACGCCGCCCCGGGCGCTCCCGTCGCCGTGCGCCGGGGGCGGGCGCGGCCGTGCTGGCGTTGTTCCTCGCCGCGTGCGGGGCCGGGCCGGCGCCGACCGCCCCGGCGGCCGCGCCGTCGCCCACGTCGAGCACCGCTGTCGGCCCGGCGCGACCCGGGGCGGTCGCGACCGCCAGGCCGTCGGCGGCGGATCCGTTCGCCGATCTGCCAGGCCCGCAGCCGTTGCCGTCACGAGCAGCGGTCGGTGTCCGGCGGATCGTCGTGCCGGCCATCGGCGTCGACAGCCCGCTGGAGACGCTGCGGCTGGACAGCGCCGGCGTCCTGCAGGCGCCCGCGAACCCGGACATGGTCGGCTGGTATGCCGGCGGCACGGTCCCCGGTGACCCGGGACCCGCGGTGATCGCCGGGCACGTGGACTCCCAGAGCGGGCCGGCCGTCTTCTACGACCTGAAGAACCTCGCACCGGGCTCGGTGGTGGCGGTCACCCGGACCGACGGGCGCACGGTCCGCTTCCGCGTCGACGCGGTCGACCAGTACCCGAAGGACAACTTCCCGACCGATGCCGTCTACGGCGCGACCCCGGACCCGTCCCTGCGGCTGATCACCTGTGGCGGCACCTTCGACTACGCCCGCCACCACTACCGGGACAACGTCGTCGCCTACGCGTCGCTACTCGAGTAGGCCCGCTTCCGCTCGGGCGGCCGCAGTGGTCAGCAAGCGCCGGCAGCCGCGACGATGGAAGCGTGGCTGACCCGACCGGACCGGCACGACCGGCCCAACCGTCCGAATCGCCCCTACGGTCGGAATCGGCACGGCGGAGCGCCCCGACCGCGGTGACCGTCCGGAAGGCCGAGGTCGGGGAGTACGCGGCGCTCGGCCGGCTCACCGTGGACGCCTACCGCGCTAGCGGTCACCACGACGACGACGCCGAGTACCTCGACGCACTCCGGGACCCCGCCGCCCGCGCCGAAGGGTGCGACCTGCTGGTCGCAGTGGACGGGCATGGCGAACTCCTCGGCGGCGTCGCGCTGGTCCACCCCCACTCCGCCCAGCGCGAGGTGGCCGGCCCTGACGAGGCCGAGATGCGGATGCTTGCCGTCGCACCGCGCGCGCAGGGGGCTGGAGTCGGGACCGTCCTGGTCACAGCCTGCTTGGAGCGCGCCCGCACAACCGGCTACCCCGCGGTCGTGCTGTGTGTGGTCCAGGACAACGCCGGAGCGCACCGGCTCTACCTCCGGTTCGGTTTCGCCCGCACGCCGGAGCGCGACTGGCGACCCAACCCCGCCGTGTCACTACAGGCCTACCGGTTGGGACTGACCGAGTCCGCGGTCACCCTCGGCACGTGACCCGACGGCCCGCCAGGCCGGCCCGGGAGCATCCGCCCCGGATAGCGGCGTGGTCTCGGTAGCCTGGGAGGCGCCCCGGCCGGGCCCGACAGGAAGCTGCCGGGACGCGCCGCCGGGAAGTGGCCGCGCGAACGAGGGAGCCCCCCGATGACCGACACCCAGGACCTGCCGCTGTCCGCGGTCGACCCGGAGATCGCCGCGGCGCTGGACGGCGAGCTCGGCCGTCAGCGGGACACGCTGGAGATGATCGCGTCGGAGAACTTCGCGCCCGTCGCCGTCCTGCAGGCACAGGGCTCGGTGGCTACCAACAAGTACGCGGAGGGCTACCCCGGCAAGCGGTACTACGGCGGTTGCGAGTGGGTCGACATCGTCGAGCAGCTGGCGATCGACCGGGCCAGGCAGTTGTTCGGCGCCGAGTACGCCAACGTCCAACCGCACTCCGGCGCACAGGCGAACGCGGCGGTGATGCAGGCGCTGCTCACCCCGGGCGACACCATCCTCGGACTGGCCCTGGCACACGGCGGCCATCTGACACACGGGATGAAGGCCAACTTCTCCGGCAAGGTCTACTCCCCGGTCGCCTACCACGTCCGGGCCGAGGATCACCGGATCGACATGGACGAGGTCGCTGCTCTCGCCCGTGAGCACCGCCCACGGATGATCATCGCGGGGTGGTCGGCCTACCCACGGCAGCTGGACTTCCCGGCCTTCCGGGCCATCGCGGACGAGGTTGGTGCCTACCTGCTGGTCGACATGGCGCACTTCGCGGGACTGGTGGCAGCCGGCCTGCACCCGTCGCCGGTCCCGTACGCCGACGTGGTCACCACCACGACACACAAGACGCTGTGCGGCCCGCGCGGCGGGCTGATCCTCGGCCGCGGGGAGCTGGCGAAGAAGCTGAACTCGGGGCTGTTCCCGGGCCAGCAGGGCGGGCCGCTGGAACACGTCATCGCCGGCAAGGCGGTCGCGCTGAAGCTGGCGGCCGGTGCGGACTTCCGCGAACGCCAGCAGCGCACGCTGACCGGCGCCCGCATCATCGCCGACCGGCTGACCGCGCCGGATGCGAGTGCCGCGGGGATCTCGGTGCTCACCGGCGGCACCGACGTGCACCTGGTCCTGGTCGACCTTCGGGAGTCGCCGCTGGACGGCCAGCAGGCCGAGGACCGGCTGCACGAGGTGGGCATCACGGTCAACCGCAACGCCGTGCCGTTCGACCCACGCCCGCCGATGGTCACCTCCGGATTGCGGATCGGGACACCTGCCTTGGCGACGCGGGGGTTCGCCGACGCGGAGTTCGCCGAGGTCGCCGACATCATCGCCGCCGCACTCGCCCCGGGGACCGGCGAGGCCACGGCTGACCTGCGCGGTCGCGTCGAGCGGCTGACGGAGAAGTTCCCGCTCTACCCGTCCCTGCGGGCCCTGTCCTGACGAGCCGGGCGAACCGCGGGGGAGTCAGAGCCGTTTCGTGAACGGCAGTTCGCGAAATGACACCGGCGCGGACACCAGTAGTGCCCGCGGGAAGTGAGGGGTGTAGCCGGCCGCGACGTACAGCCCGGCGGCGTCCTGTTGGGACGAGCCGGTGGTCAGGTACATCGCCGTGTACCCGCGCTGGCGCGCAGCCTGCTCGAGCTCGGTGAGCACCCGGCGGGCCAGGCCCCGGCGGCGCCGGTCGGCGCGGGTCCACATGCGTTTGGCCTCGGCCGTGACGCGGTCCCTGCGCCGGAACGCGCCGGCCGCCACCGCGGCCCCGTCCTCGAGTGCCAGCAGGAAACCACCGTCGGGGGAGGAGAACTCGGCCGCGGGGTACCGCGCCATCTCCGTGTTGGCACGCTCCCCGTACAGGTGCACGTACCGGTCCCGCAGGTCGGCCAGGGCGAGCGCCGCGAGCGGATCGTCGCTGCTGGTCCAGCGCAGTTCCAACCCGCCACCTGTCACGCCGGGACCGCCTCGGCCTCCCGCGCCTGCAGCGCCGCGGCGCGGGCTTGCGCCGCGGCCCCGGTCCGGGCGGCCGGCGAGCCGAGCTCGGCCTCGCGGCGCGCAACTCCTTCCCGGACCAGTGGCAGCACGAACCGGCCGACGTCGATCGCGTCCCCCAGCAGATCCCAACCCCGCATGGACAAGATGTCGACACCGAGTTCCCAGTAGTCCAGCAGCGCGAGCGCAACGGTCTCCGGAGTGCCGACCAGAGCGGTCGAGTTGCCGGCACCGCCGGTGGCCTGCGCGGTCGGCATCCACAGGGCCCGGTCGTGACGCTCCCCCCGCGCCGCCTCGGCGAGCAGCCGCTGGGAACCGGCGTTCTGCGGCGATCCCGGGACCCCTCGTCGGTTGACCGATCCGCCGGCGTCGCCACGGGTCCGGATCGCAGCGACCGTCCGGTGCGCCTTGCCCCAGGCGAGGTCCTCGGTCGCGGCGATGATCGGGCGGACGGCGACCTGGATCCGGGGGACGTCACTTCGTCCCGCGGCGCGCGCGGACGCGTACACCGACTCGATCTGCCCGGCCGTGCCGGCCAGCGGCTCACCCCACAGGGCGTAGACGTCGGCCTCGGCGCCACCGACCCGGTACGCCGCCGGCGATGAGCCGCCGAACGAGAGCAGGGGTCGCGGTTGCTGGACCGGGAAGGTGTCCGAGACGAAGTCGGCGAACCGGTAGTGCTCGCCCTCGTGGTCGAACGGTTCGTGGGACGTCCAAGCCCGCTTGAGGATCTGCATGTACTCGCCGGTTCGGGCGTATCGCTCGTCCTTGGTGAGGTGGTCGCCCTCGCGCTGCTGCTCGTGGTCGCTGCCACCGCTGATCAGGTGGACCGTGACCCGGCCGCCGCTAATCCGGTCCAGCGTCGCTACCGTCTTGGCGAAGAAGGTCGGGATCGACAGGTTTGGCCGGTGGGCGACCAGCAGTCCGAGGGTGTGGGTGTGTTCGCCGATCAGGGCCGCCGTCTGCGCGGGGTCGGGTGAGCCGGATCCGTACGCGGTCAGGACACGGTCCCAGCCGAAGTCCTCGTGCGCGCGGGCGAGCCGGATCGTGTAGTCGCGGTCGAAGCTGGCGCCGGAGCGCACCGTCGTCTCCGACCCGTCGTTGGTCGCACCCATACCCAGGAACTCGACCGGCATCTGTCCGCCTCCGTGTGGTCGCGCGCCCGGTCGCCGGGCCCGTCGGCGTCTGCAACACCCGACACCGGCGCGAGGCTTCCCCGGCCCGTGCGGCCCCGTGCGGCCCCGTGCGGCCCGTGCGGTCCTCAGCCGAGAAGGTCGGGCAGCGCGGCGACCAGCGCATCGAGTGCCGGTGTCAGCTGCGCGTACACGTCATGGAACACCTCGTCCGGGTAGCCCCACGGGTCCGGAACGTCCCCGCTGCTCCCCGCGGGATCGAGGTCTCCGACCAGCACCACCCGCGACGGACCGGCTCCGTGCCGGGTGGCGTAGCGCCGCAACACCCGTCGATGACCTGAGTCCATCGCCAGCAGCAGGTCGTAGGCGGTCACCCAGGTCGGTTCGAACAGCCGCGCGCGGTGGTGCACCGCCGCCAGCCCGTGCCGGTGCAGGGTCCGCTGGGTGCCGGGGTGGATCGGCCGCCCGGCCTCCTCCTTCGAGGTGCCCGCGGAGTCCACGACGACCCGGCCGGCCAGGCCGGCGCGGTCCAGCCCGGCGCCCAGGATGACCTCAGCCATCGGCGAGCGGCAGATGTTGCCGGTGCACACGCAGCAGATCCGGTAGGTGCCGTCGCCATCCGGTAGTGGCGGGAGCGCGGCGGCCTCGGTGAGCGGTGTTCGCGAACCGTCCGTCACGGCAGGTTGTCGACGAGCTCACCGATCGGCGTCCGGCGGCCGGTGAAGAACGGCAGCTCGACACGGACGTGCCGGCGGGCCTCGGTGTTCCGCAGCGCGCGCATCAGGTCGACGATGCGGTGCAGCTCGTCGGCCTCGAATGCCAGCAGCCATTCGTAGTCGCCGAGCGCGATGGAGGACACGGTGTTCGCCCGTACGTCGGGGAACGGCGCGGCGGCCTTGCCGTGGTCGGCGAGCATCTGGCGGCGCTCGGCCTCCGGCAGCAGGTACCACTCGTAGGACCGGACGAAGGGGTATACGCAGAGGTAGGCGCGCGGCGGCTCACCGGCCAGGAACGCGGGGATGTGCGCCCGGTTGAACTCCGCGGCTCGGTGCAGGCCGGCCGAGGTCCACACCGGCTCGCTGACCCGGCCGAGCGCCGTCTGCCGCAGGCCGTTGTAGGCGTGCTGCAGGGCTTCGATGGTGTCCGCGTGCCACCAGACCATCCAGTCCGCGTCGGCGCGCATCCCGGACAGGTCGTAGACACCGCGGACCGTCACGCCCTTGCCGTCCAGTGCCTCGACGAAGTCGTTGGCCTCGCCGCCGACGCCACCGCGGTTGGTCGGCAGCCGGCAAGCGGGCATCCGGAACACCGAGTACATGGTGTAGCGGATCGTCTCGTTCAGCGCCTCGTGCGCCGGCGCAGCCGCCGGGATTCCACCTGACTGGGCCATCCGCCGATCCTCCCACCGGTGCCCGCGCCGGCAGCGGGCGGGCCGACCGCTGCCGGCGCGGCCGGTCGGCGACCTACATGGTCCAGGGTTCGGCGTGCACGTCCACCTCATCCGACCAGCGCCGCTGTAGGGCGAGGACCTCCTCGACGATGTCGCGCGACAGTGGCTCGACCGCGCGGGAAGCCCTGATCAGCTCGTCGAGGTGCTCGCGCCGGGTGGTGGAGCCGACCGTGGTGCGGACCTGCGCGGTGCTGAAGGCGAAGCGGATGCAGAACTCGGCCCAACTGTCGATGCCGGACCGCTCGAAGACCGGTGCGACCAGCGCGGCGCGGTCCCGCAGGTAGGGCCGCCACGCGGCGCCGGGCACGTCGCGAAGCGTGTGGACGGTCGCACCGGACACCGTCCGCATCGCGATGATGCTCGCGTCCCGGTCGAGCAGCTCGTCCCAGAGCTCGTTGGCGGCGAACCGCTGAAGTGGGTTCAGGTAGGTGATGTAGCCGTCGATCAGCCCGTCGAGGTGTCCGGCGCGCAACGCCGCGAGCGGGGCGGCGGAGGTCCACGGGAAGATCTCGAGCACGAAGCGACCCACGAGACCGTCGTCCTTGATGCGCTGCAGGTCGCCGAGCACGTCCCCGCCCGACGCCAGCCCGTCCCCGAGCCCGTCCACCGGGCTCAGCTGGCCGATGGTCACCGACCCGACGCCCAACGGCTCGATGTTCGCAGCGATCGTGGCGCGCACGTCGGCCGCGGTGCCCCCGCCCAGCTTGACGATCACCGGCGGAACCGCGCCGGGGCGCTCGGCGAAGGCGTCGCCGAGCACCTCCAGCGCGTGGCCGTACTGGCGTGACGTGTGCAGCCACAGCCCCGCGTCGACCGCCGTCCGGGCCATTGCCGCCTGCTGCTCACGCGCAACGTCGTCAGCGCCCAGCCGGGTCGTGCCGTAGACGTACGGGGGGAGGTCTGCGAGGAGGCGTGTCACGAGGGGACGCTATCGCCCGGCCGGCTCGCGCCCCTGTGTGCGGCGGTGCCGGCGTTGTTGCGCCACCCGCGCTGCTCGGCCAGCTCACGGACCGGGCCGCCTGCAGGGTGATCCCCACAGGCGGCCCGCCCGGATCCCGGAGTCAGCGCGTCAGGTGCACCCGCCGGCTGCGGGGCAGGTACTGCAGCAGTGCAGCGGCGTTCGGGGAGCCGACGCCGGTCACGTCGTCGTAGCCCTTGCGGGTGTAGATCGACCCCGTCTGGTTGAGCGTCCGCAGTGTGGTGACGGTGCCCTTCGCCGCGTTGTAACCGTTGACGTAGTCCACGCGCACGACCCCGTCGGTCACGGCGCGGCCGTGGTCCACGTCCCCGATCAGGCCGGTCCGGATCCCCTGCGAGTAGAGCAGCGGGTTCACGAAGCCGAGGGGGGAGCCGAAGACCTGGTTGGCCACGGCGACCACCCCGGCGAACAGCGGGCTGGACAGGCTGGTCCCACCGATCCGGTACTCGTCGTAACCGATCGACCCGTCCGGCATGGTCTGGGACTGCCCCACCAGGAAGCCGGTGTTCGGGTCGGCCACCATGGACACGTCCGGGACGGCCCGGCCAGGCTTGGTCGTACCGAAGTAGTTCGCGATCGACGCCGGAACGACGCCCTTCTGATAGCTCGGCTGCGGCCACACCCGGCTCGTCCCGCCGCCGCCGCCGTACTGGTAGGTGGGCGGGTTGGGGTCCCAGGCGCCCTTTGTGAGCAGGGAGCGACCGGTGCCCCATCCCTGCTCGAACAGGTACCTGCCCGACGCGCCGACCGCGAGGGCGGTGCCGCCGACAGCGGTGGCGAACGGGTCGCTTGCCGGGCTGTCGGTCTGCCGGATCTTCGTCTGGGCGATCTCGTCGCCGCTGTCGCCGGAGGAGAACAGGATCGAGATCCCCTGGGCGGCGGCCTGAAGATTGGTCTGGTGGTCCTCGGCACGGCTGGCCGGGTCCTGGGCGGCGTCGGTCTCGCCATAGGAGTTGGTGATCACGTCGGCGAGTGAGTTGTCGACGATGCTGTTGACCGCCGCCGACAGATCGGTGTCGGCGCAGCTGCGTGCGCCGACGTAGAGGATGTTCGCCGCCGGGGCCGTCGCGTGCACGGCCTCGACATCCAGGGTCTCCTCCCCGTACCACCCTGCCGCCCCGCACTCGTCGATGTAGCGGTAGGACGCGGGCAGCGACTGGCTGAACTGGTACGCCCGTAACGGGTGGCGCGGGTCGTTGCGCCGGGCGTAGGTCTGCGCGTCGGACAGGATGTACTTCGAGGCGAACGCGTCGACGACGGCGACCGTGGCGCCGCGCCCGTCGTACCCGGCGGCGAGGGTCTCGTCCAGGCCGTAGGCGGAGCGGATCTGTCCCGGCGTGTAGCCCCGCACCGCGTAGGTGAGCGGATGGGCGAGGATCTGCGGCAGCGAGGACGCGGCCTTCTGCCCGTAGTAGGCCGACACCGGAGGGGCGTTGCGGAACACCAGCTCCGGCGGGGGCAGCACCGCGGACGGGGACAGGACGCGAACCCCGGCCGCTGCTTGCCGGGGCGTCGACCGGGTCGTGGTGGTTGCAGCCGAGCCGGCGCCCGTGGTGTGACGTGGTGCCGACATCGCCGAGCTGTCCAGGCCACTGAAGCCGACGACCAGTCGACCGAGGGCCGATGGGACCGTCACCGGGCCCGCGGGGGCCGTCCGGACCACGCCGTCCTTGACGAACCGGCCGAGCGGGGTGCCGATCAGCTTGGCGACCTGCGCGGCCGACCCGGTGAAGGTCACGGAGCGGTTGTTGGTCGGCACCGAGGTGACGGTCAGTCCGTTGGACCGCAGCACACGCTTCACCGCGTCCACGGTGGCCGCGGTCGGCGCGTAGCGGGTCCGCCACTGGTCCGCGGTCAGGTAGTGGTGGTAGGTCGCCGACCCCGGCGTCGCGACCGCTGTCGCCAGCGCTTCGGCGGCCGCCTGGTCGCGGAGTGGAAGGATCGCGGACGCTTGCACGGTGGTAGCGCCGGCGAGCGATCCGAGCCGCGGTGCGGCGGCCGTCCAGGCGGGCGCGGACTGCACGCGGACTCGCGGCGTGTCGGTGGTGGCGTTGGCGCCGGCGGCGAGGGCCGGAACCGTCAGCGCGGCGGCGCCGACAGCGAGAATCGAGCGGGTGAACGCTCGGGACGAGATGCGCATGGAACTCCTCTGTCCGTCGGAGACCGGGCGGGCACGGCGACTCTGTCCGTCGGAGACCGGGCGGGCACGGCGACCAAGGGTGGGCGCGTACGACCGGAGGGACGGTTGCACTGCCCAACAGTCGCCGTCAAGAGCGCACGACGACCCGGTCACGAACCAGACCGGTGGGCTGCAAGCGCGCAGCCAACGTCGAGCGCTCGAAGTCCAGCAGGAAGCGCTTGCGGTCCGCGCCGCCGCCGTAGCCGACGATCTTCCCGTCGCTGCCGATGACCCGGTGGCAGGGCACCAGGATGCTCAGCGGGTTGCGGCCGTTGGCCATCCCGACCGCCCGGGATGCCGTCGGCTGTCCGATCGCCCGGGCAAGCTCGCCGTAGCTGGCGGTCTGCCCGTACCCGATCTCGGCAAGCGCGGCCCAGACCCGCTGCTGGAACGAGGTTCCGATGACCGGCGCCGTCGGCACGTCGAACGCGGTCAGCTCCCCGGCGAAGTAGGCGTCGAGCTGGCGGACGGCCTCGGCGAGGATGTCGTCGTCCCGCTCGCCCAGGGTGTCGAACGCCGGGGCGTGCCGGTGTTCGGCCATGTAGACGCCGCACAGCACGCCGTCGACGGCGGCCAGCGTCAGCGGACCGATGGGGCTGGGCACGGTGGTGGTGGTCCGGCCGGTGGTCATGCTGCTGCCTCCTCAGGCGTCGGCGGGGTGTCGGGCGGCAGGCGATTCACGGCGTGGTCCCCGGTCGCCCACAGGTACTGCACGGCATAGGACCGCCACGGGCCCCAGCGCTCGGCGGCGGCAGCCAGCGGGCGTTCGGCGTCGGGCAGCCCGAGGCGTCGGGCCGCCGCGCGGACGCCGAGGTCGCCGGCCAGGAACACGTCCGGGTCGCCGAGCGCCCGCATCGCGACGGTGTCCGCCGTCCACGGGCCGATGCCGGGCAGCGCGAGCAGTCCGGCGCGGGCGGCGACCGGGTCGGTACCGGGTCCGAGGTCCACGACCCCGTCGGCCAGCGCTGCGACCACGCCGACCAGCGTCCGGCGGCGGGCCGCCGGCAGCGCGAGCGTGCCGGGATCGAGCCCGGTCAACGCGGCGGCCGTCGGGAACAGGTGCGTCAGCCCACCGGCCGGGTCCTCCACCTGCTCGCCGTGCGCGCGGACCAGCCGGGCGGCGTGGGTCCGCGCCGCGGCGGTGGACACCTGTTGGCCGAGCACCGCGCGCACGGCGAGCTCGTCGCCGTCGACGGTCCGCGGCACCCGGCGGCCCGGCGCCGGGACGACCGCCGCCCGCAGGTGGGGGTCCGCGCCGAGGACGCCGTCGATGGCGGCCGGGTCCGCGTCGAGGTCGAGCAGCCGGCGGCAGCGAGCGACGGCCACCGGGAGGTCGCGGACGTCGGCGAGCCACAGCGCGGTGGGTACCCAGCTCGTTCCCGGGGCAGGCGGGCGGACGGCGACGATGCCGGGCCCGTGCGGCAGCCGAACCGTCCGTCGGTAGGCGCCGTCGCGCCACTGCTCGACCCCGGGCACCGCCGTCGCGGCCAGATGACCGAACAGGTTCGACGGCTCCAGCGGAACCCGGAACGGCAGCCGCAGCGACAGCGTCTGCCACGCCCCGGGCGTCGGCGTCGGCGCGCCCCGGCGGGTGTACACGGACGTGGCCGCCCGGGTCAGGGCGGCGGTGCGCAGCGCCGACGGCGCGTCGGCGAAGACCTCGCGGACGGTGTCGTTGAACTGGCGGATGCTGGCGAACCCCGCTGCGGCGGCGATGTCTGCCATCGGCAGGCCCGTGGTCTCGATCAGCAACCGGGCGGTCTGGGCCCGCTGGGCCCGGGCGAGCGCGAGCGGACCGGCCCCCAACTCGGCCAGGAGTCCGCGCTGCACCTGACGTTCGCCGTAGCCGAGCCGGCGCGCCAGGCCGGGGACGCCCTCGCGGTCCACCACGCCGTCGGCGATCATCCGCACCGCCCGGGCAACCCAGTCCGCGCGCACGTCCCAGTCCGGCGACCCCGGGGCCGCGTCCGGCCGGCATCGTTTGCACGCGCGGAACCCGGCGGCCTGCGCGGCCGCCGCGGTCGGCAGGAAGCGGATGTTGCCCGGTCCCGGTGTCCGCGCGGGGCAACTGGCCCGGCAGTAGATGCCGGTGGTGGTGACGCAGGTGACGAACCAGCCGTCGAACCGGGCGTCACGGGAGCGGACCGCGTTCAGCCACCGATCGTCGAGCGCGGGTCCGGCGGCGGGCATGTCGTCCATCCTCCGGCCCCGTCGGGTCGTCGTCTGGCGGGAATCCGACATCGCGGTCCGGACCGCGATGTCGGGCGTAATGGTCAACCGGCAAGCAGCGGACGGACCTGCTCCCCGGCGAACCTGGCGAACCCGGCCGGGTCCGCGTCGGCGGTCGGCTGCAGCACGACCGTGTCTGCCCCCGCCTCGCCCCACCGCTGCACCGCGGCCGCGACGGCCGCCGCGTCGCCGGCCACCGTGTGGTCCAGCTGGAGATCGCCGGGCCACGTCCGCAGTTCCGCGGCCATCCGGGCCTCGGCGTCCGGCCCGGTCGCCGTCATCAGGAAGACGACGACCGTCGGTGCACCCGGCCGGCCCGCCTCCCGCCGGCCCGCCTCCACCGCGCCCCGGGCGGCAGTCACCCGGTCCGGCGGTGTTCCCCCGACCAGCACCGTCCCGTCCGCGACCCGCCCGGCCAGCCGCAGCGTCTTGTCACCGACCGCGCCGGCGAGGATGCGCGGCGCCTTCGCCGGCGGCCAGTCCAGCGCCACGTCCCGCAGCTGCACGTAGCGGCCCTCGACGCTGACCGTCTCGCCGGACAGCAGCGCACGCAGGGCGGTCGTGTACTCCTCCAGCAGCGTCAGCGGGGACGCCACCTTCGCCCCGACCTGGGCCATCCACTCCTGCACACCGTGGCCGACCGCGAGCTCCAGCCGCCCAGGGAACAGCCGGGTCAGGGTCGCGATCTCCATCGCGGTCAGCGCGACGTTGCGCAGCGGGACGGGCAGCAGACCGACGCCTACACGGAGCCGCCCGGTCCACGCCAGCGTCGCAGACGCGGCCGCGACGCCGCTCTCCCGGAAGCAGTCCTCCCACAGCCACAGCTCGTCGACGCCGGCCCGGTCGGCGGCGAGCGCCGTCTCCCGCAGCCGTTCCGGGGGGTGGTGCGGGAGGAAGACGGCGCCGAGCGCGGGAGTGGTCACCCGGCCGATCCTGCCTTGGTCACCCCGGATGTCCGATCGCCGTCAGCCGGTTCGGTGCCTGACGGTTCGGTGCCTGACGGTGAGATGCCTGTCGGTGCGGTGCACAACGGTGCGGTGCACAACGGCGACGGGTCAGCGGCGGGTGCGGCGCAGCCGGTCCGCCTCGCGACGCATCCGCGCACGTCCCTGCGGGCTCTGGGCGTACTTGACGACTCGGGCCACGACGGCGGCACCGATCGTCCGGGTGATCCAGCGGATCACGAAGGGCATGACGGCTCCTGTCCGGCGACACCCGGTCGGGGTCCCGACCGGGTGTCGCCCAGTGTCTCCCAACAGGTGTCGTCCGCACGCCGGGACACCGCCCCCGCCCCCAGCGGGTCCTCGCCGCCAGCCTGCCGGGGAGCCGGACCTGGCACGGTGGTGCGGTGACGGTTCAGGCGGCGGCACGGCCGATGGCAGCGGCCGACGGCCCGACGCCCGCCGCATCCGGGGGGGCCGGGCGGGGCACCCTGGCGCTGACCGCGGTCAGCGGCGCCCTGTTCCTGCTGCTCGCGGTGGTCCTCGTCCGGACGACGCTGTTCCCCCGCTACGACCGGGCCGGGACCGTGGCGGCGCGCGACTGGGCCGACGGCCACCAGGGCTCGCCGTTGCGCGGGATCGTGCACCTGGGCGACGGGGCGTCGATCGTCGGGATCGCGGTGCTGGCCGCGACGATGGCCTCGCTGGCACTGCGGCGTTGGCGGCCCGTCCTCGGCACGGCCGCGACGCTGGTCCTGCTGGCGGTGCTGGTCGAGGGCGCCAAGGCGCTGCTCGGCCGGATACCGCCGACGCCCAGCGGGCGCCGCTCCGACACCTTCTTCGCCGGTGGCAGCTCCTTCCCCTCGGGCCACACCGCGGGCACGCTGGTCACGCTGCTGCTGGTCGCTTCGCTGATCGCCGGACCGGGTGGCGTCCGGCCGTCGGTGCTGGCCTACCGACTGCTGGCGGTGGGCGCCGTCGTCGCCGGGCTCGCCGTCGGGCTGCTCACCATGACCCTCGGCTGGCACTGGCCGACGGACGTCGCGGGCGGGGTGTTGCTGGCCGGGGTCGCCGGCGGCGTCGGCCGGGTCCTGATCCACCGACCACCGGGACGTCCGCGCGCCGGCTGAGGCGGGGTCGGTCGGTCTCGGCCGGGTTCAGTGCAGGAGATCCCCCGCCGCGTCGCCACGAACGGCCCACGCGTCGACGATCTCGCTGACGAGGTGGATCAGGAACACGTGCAATTCCTGGATGCGCGCGGTCGTCGTGGACGGGACGGCGAGGCAGTGGTCGGCCAGCCCGGGCCGCCCTACGGCGCCGGTGAGCAGCACCGTCCGCGCACCGGCGGACCGGGCCGCAGCGAGCCCGGCGACGACGTTCGGGCTGGTGCCACTGGTGCTGACACCGACGACGACGTCCCCGGGGCGCGCCAGCGCGCGGACCTGCCGGGCGAACACGTGCTCGAAGCCGTAGTCGTTGCCGATGCTGGTCATCGCCGAGCTGTCGACCGTCAACGCGACCGCGGACAGCGGCCGGCGGTCGCGGCGGAACCGGCCCACCATCTCCGCTGCGAGGTGCTGGGCGTCCGCGGCGCTGCCGCCGTTGCCAAAGGTCAACAGCGTCCCGCCGGCGCGGAAGCACCCGACGAGCTCCGCGGCCACCACGGCTGCGCCCGGCAACAGGTCCGCGGTCGCCGCCGCCACCGCGAGGTGCTCGTCGAGCAGCGTGCGACCGACCTGGACCGACGCGGTGTCGGCGGTGTCGGCGGTGTCGGCGGTGTCCGTCATGTCCGCGGTGTCCGGCGGCGGTGCGGTGGCCCCGTCGGTCCCGGTCCTCGGCATCGGCCCAGTGTCCAGTAGGGGCCTGCGCCTAGTCGAGCAGCTGCGCGCGATCGCCCCCGGCCTGACCCGGGTCGGGTCCACCCGCCAGCTACAACCGGGGCCCTGACGCTGGCCGGGATCGTCGTCAACCACGAGACCCGCACCAACGAGTCCGCTCTACGGGCCGCCGAGATCGCCGCTGCCTACGGCTCCGACGTCTGGGGCCCCTACATCCCGGCTCGCGCCGTCATCGCCGAAGCGATGGGAGCCGGTGCCGCCATCGCTGACTACAGCTCCTCCGGCGCGGCAGTTGACGCCGCCCACACCGCGCTCGCGGACCAGCTGCGCGCCCTACGACCCGAGGTGGCCGCCTGATGCCCCGCCCACAGCCGCGACCCGCTCTCGCCAAGGCCCCCGTCCGAGACCACCCCGCCGCTCCCACCCCGGACCCGGAAAGCACCCATGGAGCACCGTCGACCGACGCCGACCCCATGGTCCTGATGTCCACGAGGCTGCACCGCAGCACCCAACGGCGCCTGAAGATCTACGCCGCGACCACCGACCAGCCCATCCAGGTCATCGTCGCAGCACTCATCACCGACATGCTCGACCGTCGACACGTCAGCTGGCAGGCATGTCAGCTAGTCAGGAAGCTGCACAGGTGGCGGTTGTGTCGCGGGGTGTGCGCGAACTGCGGATTCGGTCGGGCTCGGGGATGGCAATCCGAGCACTGTTGAGCAGCTAATGACCCGCACCACGCCGCCTTTACGGAAGACTGGACCACCATGACCGTGCAGACCCTCAACCGTGAGATGTACAGCGAAGCCGAGGCCGCGCGCCTGCTCGGGATCTCCCAGTCGTCGCTGAACTACTGGCTCGAGGGCGGCGTCCGCCGCGGCAAGACCTACCGACCCGTCATCCGTGTCGAAGCCCGTGGTGGCCGCGCCCCCGTCACCTGGGCGGAGTTCGTCGAAGCCGGACTGCTGCGGTCCTACCGCCGGTCCCAAGTCCCCATGCGGGAGTTGCGCGCGTTCATCGACCTGCAGCGGAAGCGGTACGACCTCCCCTACCCCCTCGCGCACCGGCAGCCGTTCATCGGTGACCGCCACCTGCTGTTCGCCGACCAGGAGACCGCCCAGCTCGCCCCCGACTACGCCCTCGTCACCGACTTGCACGGCCAGTACCTGCTCGCCGCCCCAGCCGAGGACTTCCTGCACCGCGTCACCTGGGACGGCGACCTCGCCGCCGGCTGGCGGCCCAGCGGTGACCCCGCCTCCCCTGTCCGCATCGACCCCGACGTCCGCTTCGGCCGGCCCGCCATCAAGGGCATCAGCACCGAGGTCATCCGCGAACACCGCCAGGCCGGGGAATCCGACGACGAGATCGCCGACGCCTTCGACATGACCCCCGACGACATCACCTGGGCCTTGGCCTACGAGCTGGGGACTGCCACCACCCAGACCGCGGCCTAACCGGTGCCGCGGCCGGCGACCGTCCGCTTCTACCTCGACGAGGACGTACGAGGCCTTGCAAAGATCCTCGCCGCACTACGTAACGACCTCACCTACCCCGGTGACCCCGGCGGCACCGTGCGCGGCCGCCGGCGTCCCGCCTGCTCCATCACCCCGGCCACGAAAGACCCCGACTGGATCCCACTGGTCTCCGCCCAAGGCTGGCTGATCGTCACGCGTGACCTGGCAATCCAACGCCACACCGCCGAGATCACCGCGTCCGGGACAGCGGCGCCCGCATGGTCGCCCTCGCCGGCGCAGCGGCAGGTGGCACCTGGGACCAGCTAGAAATCGTCATGGCCCAGTGGCGGGTCATCGACCAGCTCACCGAGCGGCCCGGTCCTTTCATCTACACCGCGACCCGGACCACGGTGCGGCGCCTCCCTTTGTGAGCCCAGGGTTACGTCTCGGGTGAGCACACGTGCCCCCACCCAACGAAGCCCGCCGCTTCCTGACATGACAGCTTGCAGTCATACGGTCGGTGCGCCGCCAGCCGTGGCCGACCACCGCCCCGGCCACCACCGGCCGGGAGCGGCTCGGGGCCAGGGGACGGGTGGGCCGGTCCGGTGTCCCCCTGCTCGTCGGGTCCTACCGTGTGCCGGTGACCGTCCGGCTGCGCCCCATCCTGGCCGACCTGCCCACCTACCGGGCGGGCAAGCCGCCGCCGGCCGGCGGTGGTCTGTACGGCTACAAGCTGTCGTCGAACGAGAACCCGTTTCCCCCGCTACCCGGGGTCGTGGAGGCGGTCGCTGCGGCCGCGGCCATGCAGAACCGGTACCCGGCCCCGTTCGCCGTCGACCTGGAAGCGGCGCTCGCCGCCCGGTTCGGCGTCCCCGCCTCCCGGGTGGTTGCCGGCGCCGGCAGTGTCGGCGTCCTGCAGCAGCTGGTGGCCGCCACCGCCGGCGACGGCGACGAGGTGGTCTTTGGGTGGCGGTCGTTCGAGGCCTACCCGATCGTCGTCCAGGTCGGCGGCGCGACGGCCGTCCCGGTGCCGCTGACCGCGGACGGCCGCCACGACCTGCCGTCGATGGCGGCCGCGGTCACCGAGCGGACCCGGATGGTCCTGCTCTGCACGCCGAACAACCCGACCGGTCCCGTGCTCGGGCACGAGGAGGTGGTCGCGTTCCTCGACGAGGTCCCCGACGACGTGCTCGTCGTCCTGGACGAGGCCTACGTCGAGTTCGTGCGGACCCCGGGGGCGGTCGACGGCCCAAGGCTGGCGCGCCGGCGGCGAAACGTCGCGCTGCTGCGGACCTTCAGCAAGGCCTACGGCCTGGCGGGCATGCGCGTGGGGTTCGCCGTCGCGCCGGAGCCGGTCGCGGTCGCGCTGCGGCAGGTGACGATTCCGTTCGCGGTCACCGCTCTCGCGCAGGCGGCCGCGCTGGCGTCGCTGGCCGCGGAGCGGGAGCTGCTGCAGCGGGTCGATGCGTTGGTGACGGAGCGGACCCGGGTGGTGGGTGAGCTGGCTGCGCAGGGCTGGGACCTGCCCGAGGCGGCCGGCAATTTCGTGTGGCTCCCGACGGGCGCGGACACCGCCTGGTTCGTCGAGCAGTGCGACGAGGCCCGCGTCACCGTGCGCCCGTTCGACGGCGAGGGCGTCCGGGTCACCGTCGGCGAGGACTTCGGCAACGAGCGGATCCTGGAGATCGCGTCCCGCTTCGTCGACCGCGCCGCTGAGGGGGCCGCGTCCCCGGCCGTGGCGGCCGCCGGAGCACCGCTGCCCGATGCGAGCACCGATCCGGACGAGGCGCTGGCCGACTGACCCCGGCCGGGACGGCGTTGGCCGGCCGCAGCGCGGACGCGACGTCGGGTGCGCAGGGATCGGGGCGTTATTCGGCGTACCGGGTGGTGAAGGTCGCGCCGTCGTCGGCGCTGGCGACGACGCCGCGGCCGGCGACCGCCGCGTAGAGGGTCGCGGCGCCGGCGCGGCGGCCCACGGTCATCGCCTCGGGCCGGCCCCCCGTGGTCCCGCGGACCACCCACGTCCGGCCGCCGTCGGCCGAGCGGTGGACGGTGCCGTCCGGGGCCAGCCCGAACAGCGACCCCGCCCCACCCCACGTGAGAACGACCAACGGCGGGGTGTCGGGTACCGGCTGCCAGCGACGGCCGCCGTCCACGCTGCGGACCAGTCCTGTCGCAGTGGTGGCCAGCAGCGTGCCGGGCCGGTCCGGGCTCGGCGCGAAGTCCCGCAGGTCGAGCACACTGCGCACCTCCCAGGTCCGGCCGTCGTCGGCGGAGACCATCAACCGTCCGGTGCCCGAGTCCCAGCCGTAGACGTCGCCGTAGGCGGCGTGCAGGACGTGGAAGTCGGCCTGACCGGCCAGGGACACCGTCCGCCAACTCTCGGCCGCGTCGGTGCTGCGGATCAGCCCGAGCTGCGGGTCGAGGTCCGGGTCCTTCGCGTGGTCGGGGTGGCCCGAGCCCAGGAAGGTGTTCGGCCCGGTGATGGTGAAGCCCATCGTGTCCTGACGACGGTCGGCAACCCGGGCCGCCGCCCCCTTTTCCGGAACCCGGAACAGCCCCGTGTGGGTAGCCGCATACAGCACGCCGTCGGCCGGGTCCACCCCGAGGCCGTGGATGTGCTCGACGCCGTCCGACTGCGTTCCGGTGGCGACCGGGCTTCCGCCGGAACACGCGGTCACCATCGCGATGACCAGGACGGCAACCATCGCGGGCGTTCGGCGAGGCGACATGGACTCTCCGCTCGGTCAAGGTCTCAGGGCGGTCGCGGTTGCGGCGCTTCGTTCTTCCTACACCGGTGGCGTGTCCCACATCTCACCGCCCCGACGACCGATCCGTACAGGACGACCGATCCGTACAGGTGGAACGACGTGTGGCCCCGAGTCGTTCGGACATCCGCAGCGGCAGACAGAGGCGCGGTGCGCTCTGGCACCTTTGACCGGCCGCCTACTTCTTCCATTCGGCGACAGAGGCGGCGCGCATGTTCGGTCGGTTCGCGGCGGCGGGGCTCCTGGGCGGCCGACCGACGATCCCCCGGAGACCGCAGTGGTGAGCCGGCGGCACCTGCTCCAGCTCGGGGCGGCGGGAGCGGTGGCCGTCGGCGGCGGTTGTGCCGGGATCCGCCTGCTGGCGCCGACGTCGCAGGACCCGGTTGGACCGGGGTCGGCTGCGGTGGCGACCACCGAAGCGGGGCGGCGGACCACCGGGACCGTTGTTCGCCGTGACCTGACCGCGATGCCGACGACCGTCGATCTCGGGGGGCGGACGGTCTCCACCTGCACCTACGACGGGACGGTGCCGGGACCGCAGATCCGGCTGACAGCCGGCGATCGGCTGCAGGTGAGGCTGGTCAATCAGCTCACCGAACCGACGACGGTGCACTGGCACGGCGTTGCGTTGCGCAACGACATGGACGGCGTGCCCGACGTGACGATGCCCGCCGTTGCCGCGGGCAGCGCCTTCCAGTACTCGTTCGTCGTGCCCGACCCCGGGACGTACTGGTTCCACCCGCACGTCGGTGTTCAGCTCGACACCGGCATGCAGGCAGCCCTGATCGTGGCCGACCCGGACGAGCCGGGTCGGTACGACGACGAGGTCGTGCTGGTACTGGACGACTGGACCGACGGGTGGGGCGCCTCGCCATCGGACATCCTGGCGCGCCTCGGCCGGGAAGGGATGAAGGGCGCCGGGATGAGCGGCATGAGCATGTCCACGGGCATGGCGAGTGCGTCCTCCGCCGAACCGCTCGGCGCGGACACCGGCGACGTGGTCTACCCGGCGCACCTGATCAACGGTCGACTACCGCGCGCGCCGTTCACCGTCACATCCAAGCCCGGCCGCCGGATCCGGTTCCGGTTGATCAACGCCGGCAGTGATACCGCCTACCGGTTCGCGATCGGCGGCCACCGGCTCAGCGTCACTCATGCCGACGGCTACGGGGTCACCCCCGCCGAGGTCGACACCCTGATCCTCGGCATGGGTGAGCGGTACGACGTCGTGGTGACCGTCGGCGACGGGGCGTTCCCCATCGTTGCGGTGCCCGAGGTCAAGGCCGATCCACCCGCGCTGGCCGTCCTGCGATCCGCGGGCGGACGTGCTCCCGCGGCCGGGGCGCGGCCCACCGAGCTTGGCGCACGACTGTTGCGCTACGGCGACCTGACGCCCACCCCCGGGGCCGCGCTGGAGCGACGGGGGACCGACCGCGAGCTGTCGATGGCACTCGGGATGGCCGACGGGGGGCGCCGGTGGCTCGTGAACGGCAAGACCTTCACCGACCATCAGGCACTCGCGATGGCCGCAGGTGAGCGAGTCCGGATCAGCATGAGCAATCAGACGATGATGTTCCACCCGATGCACCTGCACGGCCACACGTTTGCCATGGTGACACCGTCAGGCCCGGGACTGCGTAAAGACACCGTCAACGTCCTGCCCATGCAGACGGTGACCGTCGACCTGCAGGCCGACAATCCCGGTCAGTGGTTGGCCCACTGTCACAACGCCTATCACGGGGAGCAGGGAATGATGACGCTCCTCTCCTACACGGCCTGATCGGTGGCCCGTTGCCCCGCTCGTGGGGCGGTCGTCGATGACCGGCGTCAGTTGGCGTAGGAGTGCTTGCCGGCGATCAAGAAGTTGACCCCTAGCAGGTTGAACAGGACGGTGCCGAAGGCGACAAGGGCGATGACCGCGGCGATCTTGCCCTTCCAGCCGGCGGTTGCCCGGGCATGTAGATAGGCGGCGTAGAGCACCCAGCTGATGAGCATCCACGTCTCCTTGGGGTCCCACTCCCAGTAGCGGCCGTAGGCGGCCTTGGCCCAGACGGCCCCGAAGATCAATGCCAGCGTGTAGAGCGGGAACGCGAAGCCGTGAACCCGGTAGCTCATGCGGTCCAGGGCGCTCGCCGCCGGCAGCCGCGACACGTACCCGTCGCCGGACCGGCCGGCGGCCTCGCGAGAGGACCGGAACAGGTACAGCCCGGCCAGGACCGCGCCGACGGTGAGGATGCCGGTGGCGAGGACCGCGAAGCTGACGTGCACGATCAGCCACCCCGACTGCAGGGAGGGATTGAGCGGGCCGACCACCTCGTGGAACCCGATGAGCGCGGCGGCCAGGCACGTGACCGCGAAGCCGGTCAGCCAGACGTCGAGGAACTGCAGCTTCAGGCGACGGCGCATCAGCAGATGCGCACCGGTCACCGCGAACACGCCGGTGATGGAGAACTCGTACAGGTTGCCCCACGGCACCCGCTCGGCGGCGATCCCGCGGGTGACGACGCCGGCCCCGTCGAGCAGGACCGCCAGTGCCAGCAGCATTCCGCCGACCGCTCCCGCGGTCGCGCCGCGCCGCCCACGTCCGGGTCGCGCGCTCGGCCCGTCGGGCCCGTGACCGGTCGGGTAGCTCTGCACGGACGCTTCCGCGGGAACCAGTCGGCGCTCGAGCACGGCTGTGTGTCCGGGAGCGGATGCGGTGAAACCGGCCGAGATGGGTGGCGGACCCGTGGTGGACGCCGGCGAGCTGCTGATGGTCGGCACGGCCGCCTCCGGAGTCTCGGCCGCGGTGGCACGGGAAATTCCGCCGGCGCTGCCGAATGCCCATTCCGCGGCGAACGCGACCAGGGCGAGGACGAAGACGAACAGTGCGGCGACGATGACGGCGTCGGAGAACTGGCCGAGGTCGATCATGACGCGAGCTCCTGTCTGGGATTCGGCTGCGGGGGCGCGGTGGGATCCGCCCCCGGCGGCGGGGTCGGCAGTGGTGGAGCCGCGCGATGGAGGTCGGTGACGAGGCGCCGGAGTTCCTCGTCGAGGTCGCTGTTGTCGGACCGGTCCAGGCCAGCGACTTCGACGAAAGTGTGACCGCTGCCAGGCTCGGTGGTCGCCCGGACCCACCAACGGCGGCGGCGGACGAACAGGGACCCGCACAGCCCGGTGACCGCGGCGATCGATCCGCCGAGGACGAGTCGGTCCCCGGGGTTGTCGACGACCTGTACGTAGGCCCAGCGGCGGAACCCGTCGAAGGAGATCGACGCTGCCCCGTCGGGCAGGGTGAACGTGTCGCCGGGTCGGAGGGTGAAGGTGAGTGGCTGGCCCGTCGCGGTGCGGTACTGCCGCAGCAGGCCGGCGTCGATCGCCGCCTGGTCTGGTTTGTACACCGACGAGGCGACCGCCCCGAGGGGCACGTCGCCTCGGTACACGGTCATCCGGACCTGAGGGTTGCCGGGGCCGGCGAACACCGAGGTGGGTACCCCCTGCAGCGCGGTCGGCAGGAAGTTGCCGAGGAACTCCAGCCCGGTCGGTCTCGCGTCGGGGACCTTGACAACCCCGGTCGAGGTGTACTGCTGGTCGTCGGGCAGGAAAACGGTCGAGCCCTGGGAGACGACCTGCCCCGAGGCGTCGCGCACGGTGAATCGGGGGGCATACCCGTTGCCGAGCAGGGACACGTCGGCGCCCCCGGCCGACACCGGGTGATTGAGCCGGAGGACGTCCGCCCGGCTCGGCCCGCCCGGCTCCGGGACGACGGTGACCTGGCCGCGGAACAGCTGGGGGGTGCCGGCCTTGGGTCCGCTGGTGAAGAACCGGGCGTCGAAGCTGTCCAGGGTCATCGTGAACGGGGGCAGTCGGTCCCGGTCGCGCAGTGCCCCGGTGGCCAGGTCGCTGTAGGTCAACGGCTGGTTGGCGAAGGTCTCACCTTCGGTGACGATCGTGGTGCCCCGGTAACCGAACAGTGACCCGGCGGCGACCCCGGCGAGCACCACCAGCAGCGCGACGTGGAACACCAGGTTGCCGGTCTCCCGGAGGACGCCGCGCTCGGCTGCGACCGGGTCCAGCGGTCCCGGTCGATCGGCCAGGCGGTGCCGGCGGCGTCGGCCGAGCCGGGCCTGCGCGGTGGCGAGAACCTCGGCGGCGGGCACCGGGGTCGTCCACTCCGCGTGCGCCGGCAACCGCGACAGCACCCGCGGGGTCAGCGTGGGCCGGGAGCGCATCGCCCGGGCATGGACCTTCACCCGGGGGACGATGCACCCGATGAGGGAGGTGAACAGCAGCAGGTAGACGGCCGCGAACCACGGCGAGCTGTACACCGTGAACAGCGAGAGCCGGTCGTACCAGAGCGCCGCCGTGGGGTGGGCCGCGGTTAAGGCGGTGACCTGGTCGGGGTTGGCGCTCCGCTGCGGAACCAGCGAGCCGGGCACCGCGGCCAGGGCCAGCAGGAACAGCAGGATGAGCGCGGTGCGCATCGAGGTCAGCTGGCGCCATGCCCAGCGCAGCCAACTCAGCGGGGAGAGTCCCGGCGGCCGGGCCGCCGGATGGTCCTGGGTGTGCCGCTCCCCCGTGGGGCCGGTGGGCCCCGTCACCGCCGCACCGCTGTCACGGCCCGGGCGGCCCGGTCGCCGGAGGAGATCGGTCACGGTGCTCAGATCGCCGGAACGGTCGACGCGGTCCAGTACTGCACCTGCGCGATCAGCTGGGACCAGACACCGGTCACCAGTAGGACACCGACGGCGACCAGCATCGTTCCACCTACGCGGGCCATCCCGGTCCCATGACGGCGGAACCAGCCCAGCGTGCCGGAGGCGCGTCCGAAGCCGGCGGCCACCGCGAGGAACGGCACGCCCAGACCCACGCAGTAGGCGAAGGAGAGCAGCGCTCCGCGTCCGGCGCTGCCGGTGCCGGTCGACAAGGTGAGGACCGCCGCCAGTGTCGGGCCGATGCACGGTGTCCAGCCGACCGCGAACAGCACCCCGAGCAGCGGGGCCGCGGCCAGCCCGACAGCGGGAACCCGGTGCACCCGGACATCCCGGCGCAGCACTCGCAGCGCCCCGGCGAACACCAGACCCAAGCCGATCACGAGGACTCCGAGCACTCGGTCGACGGCCCCCCCGTGGGCGGCCAGCCGCACCCCGACATAACCGAAGGCGCCACCCAGAGACACGAACACCGCGGTGACCCCGAGCATGAACAACGCCACCCCGGTCACCGTCCGCACCGGAGCCGTCGACCCCCGGGCGATCTGGGCGCCGGTCATCCCGGTCACGTACGACAGATAGGCCGGCACCAGCGGCAGCACGCAGGGACTGAAGAAGGAGAACGCACCCGCCGCCACGGCGACGGGGACCGCGAGTACGAGCGACCCGTCCAACGCCGTCCGCGCGAACGCCTCGCCCACGCCGCCGGCCCCGACGAGGACCGGAAGCGCCGACACGGCCCCGCCCAGGACGCCGGTCACGCCGCGAGCGCCTGCTCCACCAGGGCGACCAGCGTGGCCTGCGTGACCGCCCCGATCCGGACACCGGCCACCCTGTGCTCCCGGTCGAGCACCACGGTGCTGGGAATCGCCGCGGCCGGAATGATCCCGCGGAAGCCCAACAGCAGCGCACCGGGTGGGTCGTCGAGGCTCGGGTAGCTCACGCCGAACCGCCGCAGGTGCGCGCGGGCGTTCGCGGCCTGGTCGCGGACGTCGACGCCGAGGAATCGGACGCCGCGCGGCGCGAGCTGGGCCGCAGCGTTGACCAGCGCGGGCTGCTCTTCCTTGCACGGCCCGCACCAGCTGCCCCATACGTTGACGACGACCGGTGAGCCGCGCCACGAGGACAGGTCGAACCGGCCGCCGGCGACCGCCGGGCCGGCCAGGGGTGGCGCCGGCCGGCGGTCGGCCGGCGCGACGACCCGGATCAGGTCACCGGGGGACCCGGCATCGGCATTGACCGCGCTTCCGGCGAGGTCACCGCTGCCGCGACCGCTGCTTCCGCACCCGACGACCGTCAGCAAGCCACCGACGAGCCCGCCCCCAGCCATCAGACGCAGCGCAACCCGGCGGGCTATCACCTGGGTCACCGCGCCACCCCTTTCCGTCGCATACCGGTCGGACCCGCTCAGACCTGGGCGAGGAGCGTCTTCATCCGCGCGATCTCGGCGGTCTGGCTCTTGATGATGCTCTGTGCCAGAGACTTCGCGGCGGGGTACTGACCCTGCGAGAGCTCCGTCGTGGCCATCTGCACCGCGCCCTGGTGGTGCTTGGTCATCATCGTGAGGAACTGCCGGTCGAACGCCGCGCCGGACAGCTTGCCGAGGTCGGCCATCTCGGTGGCGCTCATCACGCCGGGCATCGAACTCATGTCCATCCCGGCCATCTCGGTGGGCTGGCTCCAGGTCGTCAGCCATCCGGTCATGGTGGTGATCTCCGGGTCCTGCGCGCCCTGGATCTCCGTCGCCAACGTCTTCACCTCCGGGCTGTTCGCCCGGCTGGGGGCGAGCTGGGCCATGGCCACGGCCTCCTTGTGGTGCGGGATCATGCTCTGCGCAAAGGTCACGTCGGCCTGGTTGTGCGCCTCGGCGCTGGTTCCGGCGGACGGGCCGGCCGTGGTTGCGGCGGTGGCGCCGGCCGACGGGCTGGTCGTCGCAGCGGGTGCGGACGAGCCGGTCGCGCCGTTGCAGGCGGCGAGGGCGAGAGCCGTGAGAGCGGCGGCGAATACCCGGGCGATGCGCTTCATCTGACGTCCTCCATGGGTGGAGCCGGAACGGGATGGGGTCACTGGTCGTCGGGCGCGCGCCGGGACAGGTCGGCCAGGGCACGCAGACAGTGGTCGCGCAACGGTTCGGGGAACCCGGGGGCCAGGCGGTTGTAGACGACGCGACCGTCCTTGCGGGTGGCCACCAGCCCGGCCGTCCGCAGCACCCGCAGGGCGTATCCGACGGAGTCCTCGGTGGCATTCAGGGCGAGGGCCAGATCCCCGACGCACAGTTCCTCGACCAGGTCCAGGGCGTATAGCACCCGGGCCCGCGTCGGGTCGGCGAGCAGGCCGAGCAGCCCGGCCAGCCGCCCCGCGTCCTCGACATCGATCAGCCGTGCCCGCGCCGCAGCGACCCGTCGGGGATCGATGGGGTGGGCGTGGTCGGTGAGCGTCCCGCTGCGGCCGTGGTCGGCGCCCGTAGGCGAATCCTGTTGTGTCACGACGTCCCCTCGTCTCGAACCCGACCATACTCACGTCCGTGCGGCCTTGCGGGTATGGCGCGCCGGGCATACCTTGGGGGGGTACCAGTACCGGTGCCCGACCAGCCGGTTCATGACCTGTCACTTCCCGAACTGTCACTTCCCGACCAAGGAGTCGATCGTGACCACGAGCACCTACACCGTCAGCGGTATGACCTGCCAGCACTGCGTGACTGCGGTCACCGAGGAGATCGGCCGGATTCCCGGGGTCCGGTCGGTGGAGGTGTCGCTGGACGCCGGAAAGGTCGCCGTCCGCAGTGACGACGCCCTGAACCCGGCCGCGGTCGCGGCGGCTGTCGACGAGGCCGGTTACGAGGTAGTCGGTGCGACGGCGGGATGACCGTCACCACCAGCACCGCCCGCGGTGAGCCGGCCGCCCCACCCGGCGCCGGCCCCCGCGATATCGGGCCAGTTCCGGCGACCCGGGTCCAGCTGGCGATCGGCGGCATGACCTGCGCGTCGTGCGCGATCCGGGTGGAGAAGCGGCTCAACCGTCTCGACGGGGTGACCGCGACCGTCAACTACGCCACCGAGAAGGCCGACGTCCTCGGGCCGTCGACGCTGGACCCCGCCGACCTGGTGGCCGCCGTGGTCCGGGCCGGGTACACCGCCAGGCTGCCGGAGCCGGTCCGACCCGAGAGCAGCGCACCGGACGGGGCCGCACCGGGCGGGGCCGCACCCGACGCCGGGTCCCGCCCGCTGCGGCAGCGGCTCCTGGTCAGCGCCGTGCTCACCGTTCCGGTCGTCGTGCTGGCGATGGTGCCGGCGCTGCAGTTCACCGCCTGGCAGTGGCTGTCGCTGACCCTGGCCGCGCCGGTCGTCGTCTGGGGTGGCTTCCCGTTCCACCGCGCGGCCTGGGCCAACCTGCGGCACGGCGCCGCGACGATGGACACCCTGGTGTCGATCGGCACCCTTGCCGCATTCGGCTGGTCGCTCTACGCGCTGTTCCTGGGCACGGCCGGTGCGCTCGGGATGCGGCACGGCTTCACCTTCACCGCGGGTGCCTCCCACGGGGCGGGGTCCATCTATCTCGAGGCCGCCGCCGGGGTCACGACATTCCTGCTCGCCGGCCGGTACGCGGAGGCCCGGGCCAAGCGGCGCTCGGGTGCGGCGATGCGCGCACTGCTCTCGGCGGGCGCCAAGGACGTCGCGGTGCTGCGGAACGGCCGTGAGCAGCGGATCGCGGTCGGCGCGCTGGTCGCCGGAGACGCCTTCCTGGTCCGGCCGGGGGAGAAGATCGCGGCGGACGGCGTCGTCACCGACGGTTCCTCGGCGGTCGACGCCGCCGTGATGACCGGCGAGTCCGTGCCGGCCGAAGTGGGGCCCGGCGACACCGTGACCGGTGGGACCGTCAACGTCGGCGGCGTGTTGGCGATCCGCGCGACCCGGGTCGGCGCGGACACCCAGCTGGCCCAGATGGCCCGCCTCGTCGAGGCGGCACAGACGGGCAAGGCCGAGGTGCAGCGGCTCGCCGACCGGGTGTCGGCGGTCTTCGTGCCGGTCGTCCTGGTGATCGCGGCCGGCACCCTCGCGGGTTGGCTGTGGTCCGGTGCCGGCGCCGCCGCGGCGGTCACCGCCGCGGTGTCCGTGCTGGTCATCGCCTGCCCTTGCGCGCTCGGACTGGCCACGCCGACCGCACTGATGGTCGGTACCGGTCGCGGCGCGCAGCTGGGCATCCTCATCCGCGGCCCCGAGGTGCTGGAGTCGACCCGGGTGGTCGACACCGTCGTGCTGGACAAGACCGGCACGGTGACCACGGGCCGGATGAGCGTCGTCGACGTCGTCCCCGCGGACGGTGTCGGCGTCGACGAGCTGTGGCGGCTGGCGGGTGCCCTGGAGAGCGGGTCCGAGCACCCGGTGGCCCGTGCGGTCGCCGCGGCCGCCGCCGACGCGGTCGGGACGTTGCCCCCGGTCACCGACTTCCAGAACCTGCCCGGCCTCGGCGTCCAGGGGACCGTCGACGGCCACGCGGTCCTCGCCGGCCGACCGGGACTGCTGGCCGAGTGGTCCCAGCGGCTGCCCGGGCCGCTGGCGGACGCCGTGGCGACCGCAGCCGTCGCGGGTCGGACGGTCGTCGCCATCGGATGGGACGGCGCGGCGCGGGCGGTGATCACCGTCGCGGACACGGTCCGACCCACCTCCGCCGCGGCGATCCGGGCGCTGCGCGACCTGGGGCTGACCCCGGTGCTGCTGACTGGGGACGCCGACGGTGTCGCGCGCGCGGTCGCCGCCGAGGTGGGCATCGACCAGGTCCGCGCCGGGGTCCTGCCGCAGGGCAAGGTCGACGTGGTCAGGGATCTGCAGGCGCGCGGACGGGTCGTCGCCATGGTCGGTGACGGGGTCAACGACGCGGCCGCGCTGGCGCAGGCCGACCTCGGCCTGGCCATGGGGACCGGGACCGACGCGGCGATCGAGGCCTCGGACCTGACCCTCGTCGCCGGCGACCTGCGGGCGGCGGCAGACGCGATCCGGCTCTCGCGGCGGACGCTGGCCGTCATCCGGGGGAACCTGTTCTGGGCGTTCGCGTACAACGTCGCGGCGGTCCCGCTGGCGGTGGCCGGTCTGCTCAACCCGATGATCGCCGGCGCGGCGATGGCGTTGTCCAGCGTGTTCGTGGTGACCAACAGCCTGCGGCTGCGTCGGTTCGCCCCGCTCCCGGGCAACCGCGACGCGGGCGGCGCCGACAGCCGGACCGGCTGAGTGTCCGGGTACGCGGCCCTGTTGGTGGCGGGCGGTGTCGGCGCCGCGGTGATCGCTGCTCTCTATACCCTCGCCGTCGTCGGCGGCCTGGACGCCCAGCCGTTGCGCGTCGCGCCGTTCCAGTCCGGTCAGTGGCCCGCCGAGCACGCCGTCTCCCGCTTCCACGCACGGTGGTACGCCGTCGCCGTCCTGTTCCTGGCCTTCGACATCGAGATGCTGTTCATGTATCCGTGGGCGCTGGTGGTCGCCGAGGCCGGGACGGGTGCCGTCGTGGAGATGTTCGCCTTCCTCGCCGTCCTGTTGGTCGGCGTCGGCTACGCCAGGCGCGAGGGGGCGCTGCGGTGGGCCTGACCGGACGCCTGCTCCGGTCCACCGCCGCCCGCCCGCACCTGCTCGTGGTTGCGGCCCCTGGCTCGACCGCGATCCGGCTGGACGTCGAACGTCAGCTGGCCGCGCGCGGGTGGCCGGCGTCCGGGGGCCCGGCCGACGCCGACGTCCTGGCGTTGTGTGGGACCCCGGAACCCCGGTTGGCCGCCGCCGTCGAGGCGGCGTGGGCCCAACTGCCTGGGCCCCGGGTGCGACTGCACCTGACGGTGGTGCGGGACGTCGCCGCCACATTGGACGAGGTACCCGCGGGCCTGGCGGACCTGCGGGCGCAGCGGGCCGATGCCCGACAGCGACCGGCGCAACCGCAGCCGCCGGAGCCCGCGTCCCCGGATGGCATGGACATGGGCGGTATGGGCTCGGGCGGCATGGACATGGCGGGCATGGACATGAGCGGCATGGACACGGCTGGCACGGACATGGGCGGCATGGACATGGGTGGCATGGAGATGCCGGCCGGGTTGGGAATGGCCGACCGGGCCGAGGACCGGGACGGGCTGAAGCTGGACCAGCTGCACCTGCGGCTCGGCCCGGTGCTCCCGGACTGGCCGGCCGGACTCGTTCTCGACCTCACCCTGCAGGGCGACGTCGTCCAGCACGCCGCGGTGGACACCTGGACCGGACCGCGCACCGCCGAGCCGTTCTGGGCCGGTCCGGCACGCCGCGCCCGCCGCGGCGAGCCGGTGCCCGCCGGGCAGGTCGCGCGGTACCGGGCCGCCGCCGACCTGGACAGCGCGGGACGTCTGCTGGCGGTCGCCGGCTGGGCCGACCGGGCGACCGCGGCGCGGCGGCTGCGCGACGACCTGCTGTCCGGTGCCGGCGACAGCGCTGGGCTCGAGCGCCGCGCCCGGCAGCTGGCCGCCAGGGTCACCCGGTCGGCGACCCTGCGGTGGTCCCTCCGCGGGCTGGGCCGGATCGACGCCGACCCGGCGGGCGCCGGCAGCACCGCCGACCCGAGGCCCCCCGGCTCCGACGTGCAAGACCGGCTGTGCCGCTGGCTGACCGACGCGGTGCACGCCCTCGGGCCCGACGGTCCGGGGTCCGGTGCGGACCACCCCGGCGCCCCCGGCGGTGACGCCGGCCCGACCGCGGCCGTCGTGCGCCTGCTGCCGAGCCTGGTCACCGGACTGGACCTGGCCGCGGTCCGACTGGTGGTGGCCAGCCTCGACCCGGACCTCGACGCGATCCCCGACGCGATCCCCGACCCGATGCCCGACCCGATGCCAGGCGGGGCGCACCCGGAGCCGGCGCATGCGTGAGGGTCCCGTCGTCCTCGCCGTGCCGGTCGCCGTCCTGCTGCTCGCGGCCCTGTCCTGGGCGGGGGCGGGGCTCGATGCCGCCCTGGCCGCCCGGGCGGCCGGGCGGCCGCTGCGCGTCGGGTGGCTGGTCCCGCTGCACGAGACCGGCCGGCTGCTCGTGCAGCGCCGGCGGACCACGCTCGCGCCGGACGCACTGCTCTGGCGGGTCGGCGGGGGCGCCCTGGCGGTTGTCGCGGTCCTGAAGGTGGCGATCATCCCGCTCGGCGGGCATGTCGTGGCCGACCTCGACGTGGGGGTCGTCTGGTTCAACGCGATGGACGTCCTGCTGTGGGCGTCGCTGTGGCTGGTCGGTTGGGGAGCGAACAGTCCGTACGGGCTGATCGGCGGCTACCGGTACCTGGCGCAGGCGCTGTCCTATGAGCTGCCGCTGATGTTCGCCCTCGTCACCCCGGCGGTCGCCGCGGCCAGCCTGCGGATCGGGGACATCGAGGCCGCCCAGCGCACCGTCTGGTTCGCCGCCTGGATGCCGGCGGCGTTCGTCGTCTACCTCGGCGCCGTGCTCGCGTACTCCTTCGCCGGCCCGTTCGCCTACCCGGCCGGCCCGGACCTCGCCGGCGGGGTGCTCGCCGAGCCGTCCGGGGTGGACCGGCTGGTGCTGCTGGCCGGGCGCGAACTGCTGCTCGCGGCCGGCGCGGCGTTCGCCGTTCCGCTGTTTCTCGGCGGCGGCGCCGGACCGGTGCTGCCCGGCTGGGCGTGGTCGCTGCTGAAGTCCGCCGCGGTGCTGGCCGTGCTGGTCCTGGTCCGGCGTGCGCTGCCCACGGTGCGCGCGGACCGGCTCGCCGAGATCGGCTGGGTCGTCGCGCTCCCGCTGGTCATCGTCCAGGCGCTGGTCGTCAGCGTCGTCGTCCTGGTGCGGTCCTGACGTGCTCCGCGCTCAGGTGACCCGGTGAGCGCCGTCGCGTTCTGGGCGTCGGCGGTGGTTGCCGTCGCGTCCGGCTTCGCGGTGTTCCGGGTCGACTCGATGGCGCGGGCGACGTTCCTGCTTGCCGTGTCGTTCGTCGCCGTCGGTGCCGTCCTGCTGCTGCTGGACCTGCACTACCTCGGGGTGATCACGGTCCTGATGATGGTGATGGAGATGTCGGTGATGGCCGTGTTCATGGTGATGTTCATGATGAACCCGGCCGGGCTGATGCCGATGTCCATGGTGCACAACAAGTGGGGCTCGCTGGCCATCGCCGTCGGGACCTTCGTCGTCCTGGGCTCGGGCGCGCTGTTCGTCGACTGGCCGCAGCGGACCCCCGCCCCGCCGGCGGACCCGACGCATGCCCTCGGCACCGCGATGATGGGCTCGAAGATGCTCGTGATGCTGGTGGTCAGTCCGGTGTTGTTCGCCACGATGATCGCCGGGATCGCGCTGTCCGCGGCGAGCAACCGGTACGCCCGGCTCGGCGACGACCTGGACCGGCGACTGCCCGCCGACCCGGACCGGGGCGGGGTCGGCCGGTGAACCTGCAACTGGTCCTGCTGCTCGCCGCCGCGCTGCTCGCGACCGGCCTCTACGGCGCGCTGTCCCAGCAGTCGGTGGTGATGGTGATGATGGGCCTGGAGCTGATGCTCAACGGCGTCCTCGTCGCCGCCGGCGGCTTCTGGTACTACGCCACGGCCGCCCGGCCCGACGGCCAGCTGCTCGTGATCGTGGTGATCGCGTCGATGACCGTCGAGATGGCGATGGGGTTCGCGGTGACTACCGCCCTGTTCCGGGCGCGGGACGCAGACATGACCGACATGGCCGCGGACCTCCGCCGATGAGTGTCCTGCTGTGGTCATTGGTCGCCGTTCCGGCGGTCCTCGGCGGGTCGCTCGTCATCGCCGGGATCGGCGGGGTCCGGGGTGCCGATCGCCGGGCCGCGCCCGTCGGGGTGGCCGGCGCGGTGGTGGTCCTCGGGATCGCTGTGGCCGTCGCCGTCGGGCGGCCCCGGGTCTCGATGCCGTTCCTGGCCGGCGCGCCGTTCGCCCTCGCGGTAGACGGGCTCTCGGCGGTCCTGCTGCTCACCGTCGCGACGGTCGCCCCGCTCGTCCTGCTGTTCGCGGCCGGCGACGCCGCCGGCGACCACCGGTGGGTGGGGCAGGCCCGATTCTCCGGGCTGATGCTGGTGTTCGTCGCGGCAGTGCTGGTCACCGCGACCGCGACCGATCTGGCGACGCTGCTGTTCGCGTGGGAGCTCATGGGCGCGGCGTCCTGGGCGCTGATCGCCACCGACTGGCGCAGCCCGCGATCGGTCGGCTCCGGGACGACCGCCTTCCTCACCACCCGGGCGGGTGACATCGGGCTCTACGTCGCGGCCGGCGCCGCGCTCGCCGGCGCCACGCTCGCCGGGGGCGGGCTCGCCGGGGGCGGGCTCGCCGGGGGCGCGTCACTGTCCCTGAGCGACCTGCCGACGCTGTCGTCCGGCTGGCGGGACATCGTCGCCGGCGGGATCCTGCTCGCCGCGCTCGGCAAGGCCGCGCAGCTGCCGTTCTCCTTCTGGCTCGCCCGGGCGATGGAAGGCCCGAGCCCGGTCAGCGCGCTGCTGCACTCGGCGGCGATGGTGGCGATGGGCGGTTACCTGTTGCTGCGCACCAGCCCGCTGCTGGCTGCGACCGGCTGGGCGGACGACGCCGCCGCCTGGGTCGGTGCGGTCACCGCCCTGGTGCTCGGCGCGGTCGCGGTCGTCCAGCGCGACCTCAAGCAGCTGCTCGCCGCCTCGACCGCCGCGCAGCTCGGGTTCGTGGTGCTGGCCGCCGGGGTCGGCTCGGTCACCGGGGGGACGATGCACCTGGTCGCCCACGCCGCCACCAAGGCCCTGCTGTTCCTGGCCGCGGGCGCGTGGCTGTCCGCGCTGGGTACCAGGCAGCTGTCCGCGTTGCGCGGCGCCGGCCGCCGGTACCGCGTGGTCGGGGCGACGTTCGCCGTCGGCGGGCTCGCGCTGGCCGGACTGCCGCCGCTCTCGCTGTGGGCCACCAAGGACGAGATCCTGGCGGCGGTGCTGGCCCGGTCCCCCGCGCTGTACGTCGTCGGCCTGGCCGCCGCCGCGCTGTCCGCGGTGTATGCCGGCCGAGCCGTGGTGATGGTGCTGGGGCCGGTGCCGGTCGACCCGGGCGCCGGGTACGACACCGAGGCGCCGGGGACCCGTCGGGTCGACACCCTGCAGCGGATCCCGCTCGTGGTGCTGGCCGCGGCGTCGGCGGTGCTCGGGGTGCAGGCACTGCCACCGGTCGCGGCCGCCTACCGCGGGCTGCTCGGGGCTCCCGCCGAGCCCACTCCGGGGGGCTGGCAGCTCGGGGTGTCGGCGGTCCTCGCGGTGGCCGCGCTCGGCCTCGCCGTCGCCCGCCCGGCCCGCCCGTTGCCGTGGCCCGGGGCCGTCGAGCGGGCGCTGGGTGGCTGGCTGAGGCTGGAGCCGGCGGCGCACGCGCTGCTGGTGCGCCCGACCCTGCGGCTCGCGCGGTTGCTGGCGGCGGTCGACGACCGGGGCCTGCACCGGGTGGTTGCCGCGGTCCCCGGCGCGGTCCGCGCAGCCGCCACCGTCGCCCGGCGGGTCGACGAACGCGGGGTCGACGGGCTGGTCGGGGACGTGGCGACCGGCACCCGGCGCCTCGGTGTGCTGGCGCGCCGACCGCAGACCGGCCAGCTGCACCAGTACTACGCCCAGGCGGCCGTCGGCCTGGCCGCCGCCGTCCTGCTGCTCCTGGTGAGGTGAGCGTGTTCCTGACCGTCGTCATCCTGCTGCCGATGTTGGGCGCCGTGGTGCTCGCCGTCCTCCCGCGGGTGTCCGGGCCGGTGGCCCGTTGGGCCTGGGTCGCGGTGAGCGCGGTCGACCTCGTGCTGGTGCTCGTGATGTGGGCCGGTTACCGCAGCGGTGGCGGCAGCGGTGGGGGCGGTTTCGCCTACGAGACGAACGTGCGGTGGATCCCGACCGTCGGTGCCGGCTACCACGTCGGGGTCGACGGACTGTCGCTGCCGCTGGTGGGGCTGACGGCCGGGTTGTTCCTGGCCTGCGCGCTCTACTCGCTGCGCGAGACCCGACTCCCCCGGGTGCACGCGGCACTGTTCCTGTTCTTGGAGAGCACGTGTCTCGGTCTGTTCAGCGCGTTGGACCTGCTGCTGTTCTTCGTCTGGTTCGACCTGTCCATCGTGGGGATGTACTTCGTGATCGTCGGCTGGGGGCACGGCCAGGCGGCGCGCTCGGCATTGACCTTCTTCCTCTACACGTTCCTCGGGTCGCTCGCGCTGCTGATCGGTTTCGTCGGCCTGTTCCTGGCGTCGACCCCGCACACCTTCGACATGGTGGAGCTGACCGCGCAGGCGCCGCTGGCCGGGCGCCCCGTCGCGGGTGGTCTGGTCCTGTTGGCGATCGCGATCGGGCTGGCCATCAAGACGCCCACGGTCCCGTTCCACACCTGGCTGCCCCCGGCGCACACCGACGCGCCTGCCGCCGGCTCGGCGATCCTGGCCGGCGTCCTGCTGAAGATGGGCACGTACGGCTTCGTCCGGATCGCGATGCCGATGCTGCCGGACGCCTGGCGGCGATGGGCGCTGGTCGCGGTTGTCGTCGGGGTCGTCAGCGTGCTGTGGGGGGTACTGGTCGCGCTGGCCCAGACCGACATCAAGCGGATGATCGCCTACACCTCGGTCAACCACATGGGCTACGTGCTACTGGCGGTCGGTGCGGCCGGGATGCTCGGCGGTGGGGACGCCGACTCCCGGGCGCTGGCGGTCACCGGCGCGGTCACCCAGATGGTCAGCCACGGGATCGTCACCGGTGCGCTGTTCCTGCTCGTCGGGGTGCTGTGGGACCGCCGGGGCACCTACGACCTGAACGCCTACGGCGGGCTGGCCGGGGTCGCCCCGCGGTTCGCCGGGCTGACGGTGGTGGCGTCGTTCGCCTCCCTCGGCCTGCCGGGGTTGTCCGGGTTCGTCGCCGAGTTCCAGATCTTCTCCGGCAGCCTCGGGCCGGCGCCGGTGGGCACCGTCGTTGCCCTGCTCGGCATCGTGCTCACGGCCGGGCTGTTCCTCACGCTCCTGCAGCGACTGCTGCTCGGGCTGCCCCGTGGGGCCACCGGTGCGTTCGCCGACCTGCGGGGGGAGGAGGCGGCCGCGGTCGTCCCGCTGCTGGTGCTGTCGGTGGTCATCGGGGTCTTCCCTCGCTTCCTGCTCGACGTGATCGAGCCCGCCGCCCGGTCGGTGGCCGCCCTGGTGGCGCGATGAGCGGGCAGATGGTGGCGCGATGAGCGGGAACACCGTGGCCCGGTGAACGAGGACCCGGCAGCGCTGCTGCCCGAGCTGGTGCTGGTGGTCGGCGCGGTCGCGACCCTCGGCGTCGGGATGTTCAGCCCGCGGTCCCGCCAGTGGGCCGCGCGGCTGGTTGCGGCCGGGACGCTGCTCGCCGCGCTGGTGGCCGGTGTTATCGCGCTCGGGCAGCCCGCGCGGCTGGTGTTCGACGACAGTTACACCGTCGACGGGCTGCTGGCTGCGGCGCGGTTGATCGTGCCGGCCGCCGCCCTGCTCACCATCGGTCTGTCCGTGGACAGCGTCGCCGGCACGGTGCGGGAGACGGAGTTCTACGTCCTGGTGCTGCTGGCCAGCCTCGGCTCGCTCGTGCTTGCCGGGGCCGGCGACCTGTTGGTGCTCGCGGCCGGATTCCTGCTGGCGACCGTCCCGCTGTACGGGCTGGCCGGCCTGGCCAGGACCCCGTCGGCGACCGAGGCGGCGCTGAAGCTGTACCTGCTCGGAGCGCTGCTCGGGGTGGTGATGCTGCTCGGGATCACGATCCTGTCCGGGGTCGGGGGCTTCACCTCCTACACCGAGCTCGGGGCGGGCCTGGCCGCAGCGCCCAGGGCGGCCCTCGCCGTGGGCACGGTTGCCCTGCTGGCCGGACTGCTGTTCAAGGCCGGCGCGGTCCCCGGGCACTTCTGGGTACCCGACGTGGCCGAGGGCACCCCACTCGGCGTCGCCGCGTTCCTCACAACTGTGCCCAAGGTCGGCGCCCTGATCGCGCTGTACCGGGTCGTCGCGCTGATCGGCGACGGCCGGATCGACGTACCGCTGCTGCTGGGTGTCCTGGCGGCCGCCAGCATGACGCTGGGCAACCTGGCCGCGTTCGCGCAGACCTCGGTGCGCCGGTTGCTCGGGTACTCCACGATCGCCCAGGTCGGGTACCTGTTGATGGCGGTGGCGGTTGCCGGGCGGACCGGCCTCGCCGTGCCCGGCCTTGCCTTCTACCTGGCCGCGTACGCGGTGACGAACCTGGGTGCCTTCGCGGTGGTCGCCGCACTGCAGGGCGCCGGGGCCGGTGCCGACACCCTCGCCGGCTACCGCGGGCTGGGCCGACGCCGGCCGGTGCTCGCCGGGGCGCTGCTGGTCTGCCTGCTCGGACTGGTCGGGACACCACCCACCGCGGTGTTCGTCGGCAAGCTCACCGTGTTCGCCGCCGCGTGGGCCGGGGGGCTGGCCTGGTTGACGGTGATCGCCGCGGTCAACACCGTGGCCAGCCTCTTCTACTACCTCCGCTGGCTCGCGCCGATGTTCGGCGGCGGCGCATCCGAGGGTGGCGCATCCGAGGGTGGCGCATCCGGGGGCGGCGCATCTGGGGGCGGCGCATCTGGGGGCGGCGCATCCGGGATGCCGGCGCCCGGCCGGCGCGGCGACGTCAGCGCCTCGGCCGCGGCCGCAGTCGCCGCCGCGGCCTGTTCGGTCCTGCTCGGCGTCGCTGCCGGACCGCTGCTGACCCTGACCGACCTGCCCCGCCTGCGCTGATCGCGCTGATCGCACACCGGCGCGCAGCCGACGCTACGACGCTACGACGCAGGGGGCTTCGCCTCAGTCGTGGGTGGGTAGGCCGGTGACCTGATGGTCGGCGTGGAACAGCGCCTCGGTCAGCAGATTCCCCACGTGGCCGCCGCGCAGCCGGTAGTGCCGGTGGTTCCCGTCCTTGCGCGTGCTGACCAGCCCGGCGAGGCGGAGCTTGGCCAGATGCTGGCTGGCCCCGGACGCCGACACGTCGGCGGCCGCTGCCAGCGCGGTGACGTCCTGCTCCCCGTCGCGCAGTGCCCACAGGATCCGCAGCCGGACCGGCTCGGCGAGCATCGCGAACGACGCGGCGGCGGCGAGGACCTGTTCGTCGTGCAGGTGGTCCGGGTGGGCCGGACCCCCGCTCGTCGGTTCGGCAAGGGGCACAGAGGGTTCCTATCTGCATGAGTGCGCATACAGCGGTATGCTCACGAGACGAGTGTCGCCATGACGGACGCGCTGCGCCACCCAGCCCGTGATCGACCAGCCCCCATGGTCAACCAGCCCATGGTCGACACCGTCCGGCCACCCTGGAGTCCCTGTGCCCACTGATCCCCTGGACGACCAGGCCGCTGCCCACGAACACGACCACCACGATCACGACGGTGGTGACGACCATGGCGCCGACCACCACGACCACGCCGACCACGCCGACCACCACGGCGAGCACGCGCCCGGCTGGTGGGGCGCGGTCCGGCACGCGCTGTCCGAGCTGGCCGGCACGCACTCCCACGACAGCGCCGACCAGGTCGACGACGCGCTCGAGGCGGACCGGAGAGGCCGCCGAGCATTGTGGATCAGCCTGGTCGGACTCGGCATCACCGCGGCGCTGCAGGCAGTGGTCGTCGTGATGTCCGGGTCGGTGGCCCTGCTCGGCGACACGGTCCACAACCTGGCCGACGCGCTGACCGCGGTGCCGCTGTTCATCGCGTTCGCCCTCGCCCGGCGGGCACCGTCGCGGCGGTACACCTACGGGTACGGCCGCGCCGAGGACCTGGCCGGGGTCGTCGTCGTGCTGGCCATCACCGCCAGCGCAGTCTTCGCCGCGTGGGTCGCCGTCGACCGGCTGCTGCACCCCCGGCCGGTCACCCACCTGGCCGCCGTCGCCGCTGCCGGCCTGGTCGGGTTCGCCGGGAACGAGTGGGTGGCCCGGTACCGGATCCGCGTCGGGCGGAGCATCGGGTCTGCCGCGCTGGTGGCCGACGGCCTGCACGCACGCACCGACGGGTTCACCAGTCTCGCGGTGCTCCTCGGCGCCGGCGGCGTGGCGCTGGGCTGGCAGTGGGCCGACCCGGCCGTGGGCCTGCTGATCACCGTCGCGATCCTGGGCGTGCTGCGCAGCGCGGCCCGGGAGGTCCTCGCCCGGCTGATGGACGCGGTCGAGCCCGACCTGGTCCGTCGGGCCGAGACCGCCCTGGCCGGTGCTCCCGGCGTACTAGCCGTCCGCCGGGTCCAACTGCGCTGGATCGGGCACACCCTGCACGCCGAGGCGGACCTCGACGTCGATGCCCACCTGTCCCTGACCGACGCGCACACGGTGGCGCACGACGCCCAGGACCAGTTGAGACACGAGGTGCGGCGGGTCGGTGCGGCGACCATCCACACCAGCCCCGCCGGCGGCCACGCCCCGGTCTGACCTCGGGGCCGCGCATGTCCAACCGCGTCGTCGGCCGGGTCGGTGCGGGCGCACGGTCGCGCCGAACCCGGCCCTAGGCTCGGCGGCGCCCACCACGGTGCGCATGTGTCCCCGGGCCTAACCCTGGCCGACGCGGGAACCCGGTTCGGCCGGGGCCGCGCCGCGCCCTTCGCCGAGAGGCGACCTTCGTGCCGTGGTGGGTACTTCGCCGGGACCCCGGACACTGCCTCATGCGCGTCCCCGTAGCGTGGAATTCGTGATGGGGAGCGGTCGGCGGCTGCTTGTCGCCTCGTTGGTTGGGCCGGTCCTGCTCGCGCCCGCGGTCGTGGTGGGCGCAGCCGGGCCGGCGGCGGCCCACGACTCGCTGCTCGGCAGCGACCCGGCGGCCGGTTCCACCGTGCACGCCGTCCCCGCGCGTATCACGCTTCGCCTCGCCGAGCCCGCGCAGAAGCTCGGCACCCAGATCGCCGTCCTCGGGCCCGACGGAGACGTCGCGATCGGTGGCCCCGTGCTGGCCGACGCGACCGTGTCCGTGGCCGTCGGACCGGGAGCGCCCGCCGGCGCCTACCGGGTGAGCTGGCGGGTCACCTCGGCTGACGGCCACCCCGTGGAGGGCATCTTGCGGTTCACCGTGGGCGGTGCCGCGGCGACGTCCGCGCCCGCCGGGACCCGGTCTCCGGCATCCCCGCCCCGGTCCGCGGGGCCGACGGCCTCGGCAGCCCCGATCGCGCCGACCGCGAGCGGCGCCGTGCCGACCGGGACCGTTGCCGGCGCGGTCGACCCGGCTCGGTCGCGGACCGTCCCGGTCCTGGCGGTCCTCGGCGTCCTGGTCCTGGGCGCCGTCGGCCTGACGGTCGCGGGCCGCCGCCGGATGTCCCGCTGACCGCCGCATCGCGGTCCACCATGGCGCTCAGCCGGAGACCACCTGGGTGTAGAAGGCGCCGGGGTCGCCGGCCAGGCTGGCCTTGATCATCGCGGTCCAGTCGTCGGCGAGCACCTCCAGCCGCCCGGCGCGGACACCGTCCAGGGCCACCCGGACCACGTCGGCGGGCGCGGACTTCGGCCCGTCGTAGCCGGCCCCCATGTCGGTGTCCACCGAGCCCACGTGCAGGGCGGTGACCAGGGTCCCCTGGGCTGCCAGCTCCAGCCGGACGCCGTTGGTCAGGCTCCATTCGGCCGCCTTGGCCGCCGCGTATCCGTTCGTTCCGTCGTAGGAGAACCACGACAGCGCCGAGAGGACGTCCAGGATTGCCCCGCCACCGTTCGCGGCCAGGACCGGCGCGAAGGCGCGGACCATCGACAGCGTGCCGAAGAAGTTGGTCTCCATCTCCAGCCGGATGTCGGCCGGGTCGCCGGTGACCAGGTTGTTGTTCAGGGACACCCCGGCGTTGTTGACCAGCAGCGTCACGTCGGGGGCCGCGGCCGCCGCTGCGGCCACCGAGGTCGGGTCGGTGATGTCCAGGGCGAGCACCCGCGTTCCGGGGATGTCCACCCGCTCCGGGTCTCGCGCCGTGGCGTAGACCTTCGCCGCGCCCCGCTCCAGCAGCTGGGTCGCGAAGTGGCGTCCCATCCCGCGGTTCGCGCCGGTGACGAGGGCGACCGAACCAGAGATCTCCATGTGCGTTGTCCTTTGCGCTCGGTGATGTCGACAGCTCCAGCGGGCTGTGGAGCCGACAGCCGCTACGCTAGAACCTCACGTTAACGTCAGAGGCAAGTCGAACATGGAACGAGTTTCCGGACGGTGTCCGGACAGAGGTTGCGGGGGGCATGGTGCGGATCGGGGAGGTTGCCGAGAGGTCCGGGGTGAGCGTGCGGGCGCTGCGCTACTACGAGGAGCAGAACCTGCTGCCCGCAGAGCGCAGCGCCGGCGGGCAACGGCAGTACGCCGATACCGCGGTGGACCGTGTCCAGCTCATCCAGCTGCTCTACGCGGCGGGACTGGCCAGCAAGGCGATCGTGGAGCTGCTGCCGTGCGTGCAGACGGGAATCGCGACGCCGGCGATGCTGGACCGGCTGTCCGTCGAGCGGGACCGCATCGACCGCCGACTGGCCGAGCTGGCGACCGCCCGGGAACGCCTCGACGCCGTGATCGCCATCGCCGGAAACCCCGCGCACGACTGTGCGGCCGCAGCGCCGGTGTCCTGACCCGGGAGGCCGCGTGACCTGCGGGCCAGGCCGCCGGTGGCTCAGGCCGCGTTCAGCGCCACGATCTCCTCGGCGGTGAGCACCAGGTCCGCGGCGGCGATCGAGTCCAGGATCGTCTCCGGCCGGCTGGCGCCGGGGATCGGGACGACGACCGGCGACGTCGCGAGCTCCCAGGCGAGCGCGACCTGCTGCGGGGAGACGCCGTGGCCGGCGGCGACCTCGGCGAACACGTCGTGGTTTGTCCCGAGCGCCTCGGCACCGGTGACGCCGCCGAGCGGAGACCAGGGCAGGAACATGATCCCGGCCGTGTCACACAGCTCGAGCTCCGGGCGCGAGGACTGGAAACTGGGCGAGTACTGGTTCTGCACGCTGGTCAGCCGACCGCCGAGGATGCTGTCGGCCAGCCGGATCTGGTCGGGGTCGGCGTTGGAGATGCCGACGTGTGCCACCAGCCCCTCGTCGAGCAGCTCCTTGACCGCGCCGATCGTGTCGGCGTAATCGACGGCGGGGTCCGGCCGGTGGTGTTGGTAGAGGTCGATCACGTCACGGCCGAGGTTGCGCAGGGACCGCTGCACGGCGGACCGCAGGTACTCCGGGCGGCCGTCTACGTCCCAGCCGCCCTCGGCGTCGCGGGTGTGGCCGCCCTTCGTCGCGACGACGACCGTCGACGCGTCACCGCCCCAGTCGGTCAGCGCCTTGGCGACCAGCCGCTCGTTGTCGCCCATGTCGGGCGACGCGGTGTAGGCGTCGGCGGTGTCGATGAACGTGAGACCGGCGTCGAGGGCGGCGTGGATCGTCCGGATGGACCGCTCCTCGGTCGTGTCCTGCTTCTCCCACATCGACATCGGCATGGCCCCCAGGCCGATGGCGGAGACGGTCAGGCCCTTTGCGGTGCGTGTCAGCATGAACGGAACGGTATCCGCCATCCCTGCGTCGGCCTCGGGTCAGGTGTCCCAGAGCCGACCGGGGGCAGTCCGAGCCGGCCGCGGGCGGGCGCGCTGCCGCGGGGCACAGCTCGCGACCTCCCCTGCCCTGGACGGCATCGGCTGACCCCCGGGGTCAGGAACTGTCGCCGGTGCCACCGAAGCGTTCGGTCCGGATCCGCTCCGGCGGGTGCCCGAGGTCGATCAGCGCGTCGGCGACGGCCTCGACGAAACCGGTCGGTCCGCAGACGAACACCTGCGGGGCCGCCTCCGGCGCCAACGTGTGGCCGCGCAGCACCTGCCGGTCGACCCGGCCGGTCGGACCCGTCCAGTCCGGCGGCGCGGCCCGGGTCAGGGCGAGCGTCACCTCGACGCCCGGCTCCGGCGCGGCCAGCTGTTCGCGCGCCAGGACGTCGTCCAGGGCGCGGGCCGAGTACAGCAGCCGGACGGGCACGACGCTGCCGATGGCCCGGTGATGGTCCAGCATCGCCAGGAACGGCACGACGCCGGAGCCGCCGGCGATCAGCTGCAACGGGTCCGGCTGGCTGCTGCGCCAGACGAACCAGCCGCCGACCGGCCCGCGGACCTCCAGCTCGTCCCCGGCGCGCAGCTCCCCGGTCAGGTAGGGCGACACCTCACCGTCCGCGAGGGCCTCGACCAGCAGCTCGACCGCCGGGTGCTCGGAGCCGGACGCGATGGAGTAGCTGCGCTGGGCGGTGTAGCCGTCGGGGGCGGTCAGTCGGACGTCGAGGTGCTGGCCGGGCAGGTGACCCGGCCAGCCCGGTAGGTCCAGGACCAGCCGGCTGACCCGCGCGGTCTCGGCCCGGATGGCCAGGACGCCTGCCCGCTGCCAGTTCAGCCGCCCGCGGCTGAGCGTGGCGGCACCTGCGTCGTCGGTCATCGGATCATCATTCCTGCCGGGACTAGGACCTCGTGACGGTCGGTACCTCATCGTGGCAGTGCAGGCCACGGGCTGTCCGGCCCCGGTGGGTTCGGCCGGGGCCCGGGGCTCCGGCTAGGTCAGCAGGTCAAGGGACTGGGACAGGACAAGGCCCGCGGCCCCGAGCAATGTCATGTCGTTGCGCCGGTTGCCGAGAACGACGCGCGGCCTGTTGCCCGGGTGGTGGGCGACGCCGGCGACCAGGTGAGCTTCGACCAGGTCCCGTAGAGCCTCCCCGCCGTGCACGACGTCCCCGTGCAGCACGAACAGTCCGGGCGCGATCGTCTGCTGAAGGTTGACCAGTCCGACGGCTACGTTCCGGGCAAACTCGTTCCGAAGGTCGAGAGCACCCGCCAGGCCGGCGTTCACCGCGGCGGCGAGACCGCCGACCGTCAGCTGGTCGGCATCCGGCAGGCCGAGCGTGGCAGCCCGGCCCCGCAGCCAGCGGTGGGTGGCCACCGTCTCCCAGCACCCGCGCCGGCCGCACCGGCACACCGTCCCGCCCAGGTCGACCACCGTGTGCCCCACTTCGCCGCCCGCACCCGAGGCGCCCCGGTGGACCTGCCCGTCGATGACGAACCCTGCGCCGATCGCCTCGCCGCAGTAGACGGACGCGAACGAAGCCACTCGTCTGCCGAGGCCGAACCAGCGGTCACCGAGGGCCTGGACACGTGGGTGGTTGTCCACGTAGACCCGCAGACCGAGGCGTTCGGCGAGGAACGGGCCCAGGGCGAGGCCGGACAGGGCAGGCACGAGGTTGACCTCCAGGATCCGGCCACCGCTGGTGTCCACGGTCCCGGCGACCGCAACCCCGACGCCGAGCGGCACCCGGTCCCGGGTCCGCAGCACCCGCTCGATGCAGGAAGCGATGCTCTCGACCAGTGCCCGCTGTCCCGCGTCGGTCCCCGGGTACTGCGCGGACACCTCGGTCAGGATCGCGCCGGTCGGGCTGACCAGGGCGCTTCGGACGCCGTCCGGCCCGACGTGGACGGCCACGATGGGCCGGCCGTCCGGGGAGAACCAACCACGGGGTGCAGCTCAGCTTCGACTCCTACCCGTACCTGCGCGGGAGCACGATCGTGGCCATGCTGGTGCTCCCCACCGAGTTGCAGGCCGGTTCGCTGTCGGACACCGTGCGCCGGCTGGGCGATCCGGCCGTCCGCCAGGCGCTGCGCACCGAGTGGTTCCCACGTAACCGTCGGCTCGGGTCGATCGTCCTGTCCTACCTGCAAGCTCCCGGTTGGCGGTGGGCGGAGGGCCTCGGGCTGGCCGACGCCGCGCAGCAGTGGGTCGTCGACCACGGCGGTTCCGGGGACCTGGCGGATTTCGTCTGCGACGCCCTGGTCGCCAACGGGCTCGCGGTCGGGTGCGTGGTCGACAACGGCGAGGATCGCACCGAGGCCGATCTGCGAGCGCTGCTCGCGAATCTGCAGCAGATGGCGAGTTCGGACGCGATCTTCCTGGGTAGTCGGCCGCACCCGCGGGGGTGGGGCGCGTTCGCCCGGCTGCTCGCGCGGCACACCCGCGACCTCGGTGACTGGACGTGGGGGGAGGCGGCCCGCCATCTCGCCGGCTACGCCGCCGAGCGGTTCCGGTTGGCCGGCCGGGGACGCGTGGTGCCGGGTGCCGCCGCCGACCTGGCCGTCGTCGACCCGGACCGGGTCCGGGACAACGCGACCTACGCCGACCCGCGGCGGGTCGCGTCCGGCGTCTCGCACGTCGTCGTCAACGGCCGGCTGGCCCTGGCCGACGGGGTCGTTACAGGAGTCGCCGCCGGCCGTTCGCTGCGGCTCCGACGAGGGCCGGGAGGCAGCGCGCGATGACCGCGGTACAGCAGGTCCGACTGGCACTCGACGAGGCGGTGGCGCGCGCCGCGCTGGCCGCGCTGGCCGACCAGCCGGTACCGCCGGCGGCCAAGGGGTTCGCCGGCCTGGACCCGGTGGTCGGCCCGGCAACCGGCCGACAGTTCGCGGCGGCCGGGGCGGCGGTCGGTGACCCGGCCTTCTCCACACCTCTGTTGGTGTTGCGCGACGCCGCCATCGAGCACAACATCGCGACGATGGCGGGGTACTGCCGGCGGCGCGACGTCCTGCTCGCACCGCATGCCAAGACGACGATGAGCCCTGAGGTGTTCGTCCGCCAGCTGCGCGCCGGTGCGTGGGCGCTGACGGCAGCCAACGTATGGCAGGCGTCGGTATTCGTCCGGTTCGGGGCCCGGCGTGTCCTGATCGCCAACGAGGTCGTCGATCGCGCGTCGATCCGGCGGTTGGCCGCGATGCTGGCCGCCGCTCCTGGACTCGAAGTCTGCGTCTACGTCGACAGCGTCCCCGGTGTCGGGCTGCTGGACGAGGAGCTCGGTCGCGCATGGGCCGAGGACGGGGACGCCCCCGGCCGCCGGCTGCCGGTTCTCATCGAGCATGGCCTGCCGGGACGGCGGGCCGGGGTCCGCACGCTCGCGGACGGTTTGGTGGTCGCGCGGGCGGCGGCGGCGACCGGGACGCTCAGCGTCGTCGGGGCCGCCGGCTTCGAGGGCGTGGTCGGCACGGTCCGGGACGACGAGGCCCTCGCCGGGGCCGACGCGTTCTGCCGGGGCGTCCGGGTGCTTGGCGAGGCGCTGGCCGGGGAGTCGCTGCTCGGCGGCGGGTTCGGGACCGCACCGGACGACCCGTCCCTGCTGCTCAGCGCCGGGGGCAGCCACTACTTCGACCGGGTCGCCGACGAGTTGCGCCAGGCACGCGTCCCCGTCCGGGTGGTCGTGCGCAGCGGCAGCTACGTCGTGCACGACCACGGCGGGTACCGGCACGGCTCGCCGTTCCCCGACGTCGACTCGCCGGAGTTCCGGCCCGCGATGGAGGTGCGCGCGAGCGTGCTGTCCCGGCCGCAACCGGACCAGGTGCTGCTCGACGCGGGCCGGCGCGATCTGTCGTTCGACTCCGGCTTGCCGTTCGTGCTCGCCGGTTGGAGCGGGGCTCGCGCAGTGGCGGTCGAGGGCGCCGAGGTGACCGACCTCAACGACCAGCACGCCTTCGTGCGCGTGCCCGCGCAGTCCGCTCTACAGCCCGGGGACGTCGTGGTCCTCGGGATCTCCCATCCCTGCACGACTTTCGACAAGTGGGACCTCGCCGTCCTGGCCGACGACAACGACAGGGTCGTCGGGCTTGCGCACACCTTCTTCTAAGCGACACGGGCGACTGGGGACCGGATGAGGATCGGCATCGACGTCGGCGGCACGAAGACGCACGCGATCGCGCTGGACGACGCAGGGCGCACCGCGGCGCAGGCACGGGTCGCGACCGGGCGTGGCGCAGGCGGTGTCCTGGAGTCGACGCGGTCGGTGATCCGCGAGCTGGCGACGGCGACCGGCACGCCGACCGGCGGGTTCGAGTCCGTCGGCATCGGGATCCCGGGCATCGTCGACTTCAGCACCGGCACGGTGTCGCACGCGGTGAACCTCGGGTTCACCGAGCTGGACCTGGGCCGGCAGCTGGCCACGGACGCCGCCGGCCCGGTCCGCGTCGACAACGACGTCAACGCCGCCGCGTTCGGCGCGTTCCGGACACTGGACGGCATGCCGGACTCGGTGGCCTACCTCAATGTGGGCACGGGCCTGGCGGCCGGGGTGGTGGTCGACGGCCACCTCGTGCGGGGCAGCCACGGCACCGCCGGCGAGATTGGGCACATCCCGGTCGACCCCGCGGGGTCGGTGTGCACCTGCGGGCAACGCGGATGCCTCGAGACCGTCGCTTCCGGAAACGCGCTGTCGGCCCGGTGGCCGGCCGGTGGCGAGCAGCCGATCGTGGCGCTCAACGCGGCGGCCGACGCCGGCGACGCCGAGGCCGCTCGGGTGCGCGATGCTCTCGTCGACGGCATCGCCACCGCCGTCCAGGTGCTGCTGCTGACGTTGGACACCGACCTGGTGCTCCTCGGTGGCGGGATGATGTCGGACGGGGCCGCGACGTTGGGGCGCGTGCGGGAGAACCTCGCCGCGCGGTCGGTGCATTCGCCGTTCCTGGCGTCCCTGCACCTGCCGGACCGACTGCGGCTGGCGCCACCGAGCTCGACGGTGTGCGCGGTCGGGGCTGCGCTGCTCGCGTCCGAGGACGACCTCACCCACCCGATCCCCAGGAGGACCCCGATGGCCAAGACCGCCCACACCAGCGACGCCCTGCCACGGCCCGGCGGTGCGTACAGCCACCTCGTCGAGGCGAACGGGTTCGTCTACACCGCAGGCTTCGGTCCGCACGATCCGGCGACAGGGGTCATTCCCCACGGCATCGCCGCCCAGACCGAAGCGGTGCTCCGAAACCTGAGCACCGCTCTGGGCGTGGTCGGCCTGGGCCTGGCCGACGTCGTCAAGACCACCGTGCACCTGGCCGACCTCGGCGACTTCGCCGAGTTCGACGCGGCGTACAGCCGCATCATCCCGGCGCCGTTCCCGGTGCGGACGACTGTCGGCAGCACGCTGCGCGGAATGCTTGTGGAGATCGACGCGGTCGCGGTGCACCAGACGGCCCCCGGATGACATCGGTCGCCGGCGAATTGGTACTGCGAGGCCGGGTGGTGACACCAGACGGCGTCGTGCCCGACGGCGTCCTGGCCACCCGGGGTGGCCGCATCTCGGTGGTCGGGCCCGCGCAGCGATGGTCCAGTGCACACGGCTCTGTTCCCGAACCGACGGGACTGACGCTGCTGCCCGGGCTGGTGGACGTCCACTGCCACGGCGCCGTAGGACACGGGTTCCCCGACACGGACGCCGCCGGAGCCCGGGGCGCCGCGGCCCACCACCGCAGCAACGGGACGACGACACTGCTTGCGAGCACGGTCTCCGCCCCGGTCGAAGCGCTGCTGCGCCAGGTCGCGGTGCTGGCCGAGGTTGTGCACGACGGTGCCCTCGCGGGCATCCACCTGGAGGGGCCGTTTCTGTCGGCGGCCCACTGCGGTGCGCAGGACCCCGCCGCGATCGTCCCGGGAGATCCGGACACGCTGGCGGCAGTGCTGAACGCCGGCCGCGGGACCGTCCGCTCGGTCACGCTCGACCCGGCGACCGCACGCTCGCGCGAGCTGGCGGCGGTACTGCGCCGGCACGGCGTGGTGCCGAGCGTGGGCCACACCGGGGCGTCCGCCGCCGCCGTGCGCGCCTGGGTGCGCGACTGGATACGTGACGGCGGCGGCCCGCTGAGCGTCACTCACCTGTTCAACGGGATGCCGCCGTGGCTGTCCCGCGCGCCGGGGCCGGTGGCCGCCTGCCTGGCAGCCGCCGCCCGCGGCGAGGCCGTGCTCGAGCTGGTCGCCGACGGTGTGCACCTATCCGACGAGACCGTCGCGGCGGTCTTCGACCTCGTCGGGCCGGGTCAGATTGCGCTGGTCACCGACGCGATGGCCGCGGCCGGCACCGCCGACGGCCGCTACCGGCTCGGCGACCTGGAGGTCGAGGTCACCGAGGGCGTCGCTCGGCTCACGACGGGTCCGGTCGACGCCGCCGGCCTGCGCCCGCTCGCCGGCGGGACGGCCCGGTTGCTGGACGTCGTCCGCCGGGTCGTGCGGCATGCGGGCGTCGACCTAGCGGACGCGGTCGCCGCAGCGAGCGGGACACCGGCCCGGCTGCTCGGGTTGGCCGACGACCGTGGCGGCCTGGTGGTCGGCCGGCGGGCCGACGTCGTGGTCGTCGACGACGACCTGCAGCCGGTGGCGGTCGCGGTCGGCGGAGATTGGGTCGCCGGGCTCCCCGGGCTCCCGACATCGGAGGTCGCATGGAGGTCGTGATCGTGGCGACCCCGGCCGACACGGGCCGTGTCGTCGCCGACGCGGTGCAGCAGGCGGTCGCCGCCGGCGCGCGGGTCCTCGGCCTGGCGACCGGGTCCTCGCCGCTGGCGGCGTACCGCGAGCTGACCCGCCGGCACCACGAGGAGGGCCTGAGCTTCGGCGGGCTGTCGGCGTTCCTGCTCGACGAGTACGTCGGCCTGCCGGCGGGGCATCCCCAGTCCTACGCCCGGGTGATCCGCGCCGAGTTCGTGGATTCCGTCGACCTGGACCCGGCGCGCGTCCAGGGCCCGGACGGAACGGCGGGCGACCTGCTCGCCGAGGCACGGCGATACGACGCGGCCATCCGCGCCGCAGGCCCGGTCGACCTGCAGATCCTCGGCATCGGCGGCAACGGGCACGTCGGCTTCAACGAGCCGGGGTCATCGCTGACCTCGCGGACCCGGGTCAAGACACTCACCGAGGCGACCCGCCGGGACAACGCCCGCTTCTTCGCCGACGTGGCCGACGTCCCGCGGCACGTTCTCACCCAGGGCCTCGGCACGATCAGCGACGCACGCCACCTGGTGCTGACCGCGTCCGGGGCGCACAAGGCCACCGCGCTGGCCGCGGCCATCGAGGGGCCGGTGTCCGCGTCGTGCCCGGCGTCGGTGCTGCAGCTGCACCCGCACGTCACCGTGGTCGCCGACGAGGCCGCAGCGACCCGGCTGCGGTCGGCGGGGCACTACCGATACGCGTTCGCCCACAAGCTGTCGCAGCAGGGCTACTGACGGCCGGTGCCCGGCCGGGCTCAGGGGCGCGCGGCGCGCGCCGGGAGCGCGGCGGCCGCCGGCGTGACTCGGGCGGCGCGCAGGTGCTCGTAGACGACGCTGGTCCGCACGTCGGCGACCTCGGGCCGCTCGGTCAGCCGGTCGATGACGAACGCGTACAGAGTCTCGTTGTCCGGCACGGCGACGTGGACGAGGAAGTCCTCCGCGCCGGAGACGACGAACACGCCGATCGTCTCCGGCAGCGCCGCGACCCACGCGCGGAACGCGTCGATGTTCCGGCGCGACGGCGGGCGGATCCGCACCGCGATCAGGGCCTGCACCGGGCGCCCGATCGCCGGCAGGTCCACGTCGAGCAGTGCTCCGCGGATGACGCCGCGCTGCCGCAGCGCCCGCGTCCGGTCCAGGGCGGTCGTCGGGGACACCCCGACCGCCGCGGCGACGTCCCGGTTGGTCCGCCGTGCATCTGCCTGCAGTTCGGCCAGGATCGCCGTGTCGAGTGCGTCGAGGTCGGCCACGGCGGCCATTCTGCCGGACGTCGTACGGAGTGACTGGCGGTCGCCCGGACGGGCCCCTAGCGTCGGCGGCATCAGCCGTACGAAGGAGATCGCAGATGTCCGTCCAGACCGCCGCCGTCCGGCCCGGGTTCGACCTCGACGAGGTCGTCACCAGCGAGCCGACCCGCTCCGCGCGGCTGAAGTGGGTCGTCGTCGTCGACGCCTCGATCCCCGCCGGCCGGGCGCTCAACGCCGTCGCCTGCGTGGCCGCCAGCACCGGGCAGGCCGTCGACAACCTGCTCGCCCGCGGCGGCCCGGACGGTGCCGGGCAGCACCACCCCGGCCTGCCGTGGGCCGGCTGCACGGTGCTGAGCGCGTCCCCGGCGGAGCTGGCGGACCTGCGGGCGCGGGCGGCCGCCGGTGACGGGGTGCTGGTCGTCGACATGCCTGCCGCTGCTCAGACCCACCGCGTTTATGACGGCTACCTCGACGAGCTCGCGAGCACCGCTCCGGAGGACCTGGCGATCAGTGCGGTGAGCATTGTCGGCCCGCGCAACCGCGTCGAGAAGATGGTGAAGAAGCTGCCGCTGGCCTGAGCCGACGCCGTGGCTCGCCCTGCTCGAACGCTGGTCGCCCGACCGAGCCGAGCGGGTCCCCGCACGGGACTTCTGTTCGTAACACGCCGCTCCTACGGTGCGGATCGACCGAGTGCACCCGACCCGGGAGCGACCATGCCGCCGCACGACGTTCTGCGCACCGACGCCTCCGCCCTCGCTCCGGAGCTGACCGACCTGCGCCACCGGTTGCACCGGCGCCCGGAGATCGGGCTGGACCTCCCACGCAGGAGACCCTGCTCGCCGAACTGGACGGGCTCGGCCTCGAGCTGTCGGTCGGCCGGGAGCTCACCTCGATCACCGGCGTGCTCCGTGGCGGCCGGCGGTCCCGCGGCGGCGCGCGGCGTGCGGGCGGTTCCGCGAGTGCTGACGCCACGGTCCTGCTGCGCGGGGACATGGACGCCCTGCCGGTGACCGAGGCCAGCGGCGAGGAGTTCAGCAGCGAGATCGACGGCGCGATGCACGCGTGCGGCCACGACCTGCACATGGCGATGCTCGTGGGGGCGGCGCGCCTGCTGTCCGCGCACCGCGACGAGCTGCGCGGCGACGTCGTCTTCATGTTCCAGCCGGGCGAGGAGGGCTGGGACGGCGCCGGCCGGATGCTCGAGGAGGGGATCCTGGACGCGGCCGGACCGCGGGTGGACGCCGCCTACGGGATGCACGTGATGTCCTCCAAGTACCCGAGAGCAGTGTTCGCGACCCAACCCGGCACCCTGATGGCCGCCAGCGGGTGGCTCGACGTGACGGTCCGCGGAACGGGCGGGCACGGTTCGACCCCGCACCTGGCGCGGGACCCGATCTCCGCCGCCGCCGAGATGGTGACCGGCCTTCAGACGATGGTGACCCGGCGGTTCGACGTGTTCGATCCGGTCGTCGTCACCGTCGGGTCCATCCGCGGCGGCACGAAGCGCAACATCATCCCGGACGACGCGCACTTCGACGCGACGGTCCGGACCTTCTCCGCGGCGAGCCAGGACCGCATCCGCGAGCAGGCGCCGCTGCTGTGCCGCCGGATCGCCGAAGTGTACGGGCTGGAGGCGGAGGTGACCTTCCACGACGAGTACCCGGTGACGGTGAACGACCCCGTGCACGCCGCGTTCGCGAGCGACGTCGTCCGCGAGGTGTTCGGCGAGGAGACGTTCGCGCCGATGGCCTTCCCGCAGGCCGGTTCCGAGGACTTCTCGCGGGTGTTGGACAAGGTCCCCGGCTGCTACCTGTTCCTGGGCGCCAGCCCCAGCGACGACGCGACCACGGCACCGAGCAACCACAGCCCCCGTGCGGCGTTCGTCGACAGTGTGCTTCCGCAGGGAGCACTGCTCCACGCCGAGTTGGCGGTGCGCGCCCTCGAGCGGGACGCCGGCGCGCGGCTGACCGCCGGGACGGTCGCCGCGTGAGCACCGATCTGTCCGGAGGTGTGCGCACCCTGCTGCACGGCGGGCGGGTTTTCGACGGGTCCGCCGGCCCTCACGCACGACCTCCGCACACAACACCTACCCCCGCAGACGGCCCGTTGAAGAACGTTGGTGACGTGGCATGGGCGACCTCACCGGCGGCTCCAAACGCGGAGTCCGGGCTCAGGTCCCCGCGCCGAGGCTGGATGGCCACGGACGGGTACCGGTCTCCGTGAGCCCCGCCGGCCGGGGATGGCGTCCTCGATCCGGGCCAGGTCGTCGGTCGTGAGGTCGAGGTCCATCGCGGGCGCCTCGCGCCGCGCGCAACGACCCCGGCCGACCGCCGACCACCTGCGTCTGGGCGACGACGCCCTGGCGGTGCCGTGATCTGGTGCCTGACCGATGAGAAGTGCCGCTGAGCGTGGTCGGTGTGAGGGAGAACTGGTTGGGTCGGCATGCTGGGGCGCACAGGAAGGAAGCACTCATGGGGCTGGTGATCTGCGATATGTCCACCTCGCTCGACGGGTACGTCACCGGACCGGATGACAGCCGCGAGAATCCGTTCGGTGACGGCGCCGGGATGCTGCACGACTGGATGTTCGACGCGGCCACCGACGAGGACCGGGCCGTGCTGCAGGAGATGCTCGACGGGGTCGGCGCAATCGTGATGGGTCGCACGTCATTCGACAAGAACGAGGGCGACGGTGGTTGGGGCGACAGCGGCCCTGTCGGCGACATCCCGTGTTTCGTCGTCACCCACTACAGGCCGACCGCGTCGTACCCGCCCGTGTACACGTTCGTCACCGACGGCGTGGTCAGCGCGATCGAGCAGGCCAGGAGCGTGGCGGGCGACAAGGTCGTCGGCCTGCACGGCGCGACCGTGATGCAGCAGGCACTCCCGCTGGGCCTGGTCGATGAGATCCGCGTGCACGTGAACCCGGTCCTGCTGGGTGGCGGCACGCCCCTGTTCGACCGGCTCGACTCGGCGATCACCCTCGAACGCACCCACGTGCGGGTGACCCCTGCCGCGACGCACATCGCGTTCCGGGTGGTGCGCTGAGCCGCAGCCGGGCGTGGCCTTCTTCGGAAGCCTGAACAGAGCTCTGAGTCATCCGCTCGGACAAGCGCACCGCTGAAGCCGGTGATCGGAGCCACGCCGGCCTCCTGTGGAGCACTTCAGGGCACGCGAGTCCATGGTCCGCGTGGTCCAGCGGGCAGCGGGTCAGCGGGGGCGTCCAGCTGCGAGTCGATGTCGACGTCGTCGCCGGCCGCGACCCCGGCGGCGGTCCGGACTGAGCGGGACGAGGAAGCGGCCGCCCATCGACGCGACCGTGGTGCGGTGGGTGTGGCCGCCGACCGTGATCCGCACGGCCGGGCGCTTCCCGGCGCCGAGCGCCCACCACGTCTGCCGGCACAGCCATGCCCGTCGCCGTCTTCCCGCCCAGCTCGACGGCGGTCCGGAACCTCACGAGCCGTCCTCCCCTGCCGACGCGGCGGGCGTGTCCGCACTCGGGGCGGCGGGCGTGTCCGCACTCGGGGCGGCGGGCGTGGTCTCCAGGTAGAGGCAGAACGGGTGGCCGGCCGGGTCCAGCAGCACCCGCACGTCGTCCTGTGGCTGGAACTGCGCGACAGTGGCGCCGAGCGCGACGACGTCGGCCACCGCGACGTCGAGGTCGTCCACCTCCACGTCGACGTGGAGCATCATCTGCTGGCGCCCCTCGGCGGTCGGCCACACCGGCGGCACGTACCCCTGCGCGGTGGTGAACGACAGGGAGGACTTGGTGCCCGGCCGGGCGATCGTCACCCAGTCCGGCTCGTCGGTGACGACCGGCCAGCCGAGCACCTCGGCGTAGAACCGGGCCAGCGCGCCGGCGTCCGGTGCCTCGAGCACGACGCCCCACCAGCCGGCGCCGGTCCGTCCGTGCATCGCCACGTCAGCCGTCAGCCGTCGGCCAGCGTCGCGGCGTGGTCCGGCACGAACGTCTGCATGTCCAGTGGTGGACGCCGGTAGCCGGTGCTCGCTGGGCGCGGCGGCAACTTGAGCCGGGGCTGCGCCACCTGGTGGTAGGGGATCGTCGACAGCAGGTGCGCGATCGTGTTGATGCGGGCGCGCCGCTTGTCCTCCGCGTCGACGACGTGCCAGGGCGCCTCGGGGATGTCGGTGTGCACGAACATCTCGTCCTTGGCCCGGGAGTAGTCCTCCCAGCGGGTGATGGCCTCCAGGTCCATGGGGGAGAGCTTCCACCGCCGCATCGGGTCCGCCAACCGGCTCGCGAACCGGCGCTGCTGCTCGGCGTCGCTGACCGAGAACCAGTACTTGCGCAGCAGGATTCCGTCCTCGACCAGCAGACGCTCGACGATCGGGCACTGGTGCAGGAAGCGCCGGTACTCCTCGGGGGTGCAGAAGCCCATCACCCGCTCGACTCCGGCGCGGTTGTACCAGCTGCGGTCGAACAGGACGATCTCGCCCGCTGCCGGCAGGTGCTCGACGTAGCGCTCGAAGTACCACTGCGTCCGCTGCCGCTCGGTGGGTGCGGGCAGCGCGACGATCCGGGCGACGCGCGGGTTGAGGTACTCCGCGACCCGCTTGATCGTGCTGCCCTTCCCGGCAGCATCACGGCCTTCGAAGACGACCACCACCCGGGCGCCCTCCCGCCGCACCCACTCCTGGGCCGTGACCAGCTGGGCCTGCAGGTGGAACAGCTCGCGCTCGTAGACCTTGCGCGGTAGCCGCCCGGCCCGTGTCTCGTCCTGGCCGGCATCGGTTCCGGACACGTGGACTCCCCACCAGAGCGCCGTCAAGTTCGCGGGCCCGACGGTACGGCCCGCGCACCGGACCGTTCCCGGCGTGGACGCGCGCCCGTACCGGCTCGGTAGCGTCGCGACGCATGGCTGACCTGTCGTACTTGCGCTGGCCGGACGTCGCCGGCGACGTCGTCTCCTTCGTCGCCGAGGACGATGTCTGGGTCGCGCCCCTGACCGGTGGCCGGGCGTGGCGGGTGTCCGCCGACCACGCACCGGCGTCGTCGCCGCGGCTGTCCCCGGACGGCACGCAGGTCGCGTGGACGTCGACCCGGGAGAACGCGACCGAGGTCTTCACCGCGCCCGTCGACGGCGGAACGACCCGCCGGCTCACCTGGTGGGGCGCCCGCACCGTGGTACTCGGGTGGCTGTCCGGCGACGAACTGCTGGTCGGAACGGCGGCCGGTGAGCACTCGGCCCGGCTGACCGTTGCCGTCGCGCTGCCGGTGGCCGGCGGCCCGGCCCGCCCGCTGCCGTGGGGCCGGGTCGGGGCGGCGGCGGTCGAGCCCGGCGGTCCCGGCATCGTCACCAGCACGCCGACGATGTCCGAGCCCGCCTGGCGCAAGCGCTACCGGGGCGGCACCGCGTCCCGGCTCTGGCTGGACCGGACCGGGTCCGGCGAGTTCACCCGGCTGCTGCCGGACCTCACGTCCTCGCTGTCGACACCGGTCTGGGCGGGCGGGCGCATCGGGTTCACCAGCGACCACGAGGGCACCGGCCAGCTCTGGTCGCTGCCGGCGCCCGCCGGCGGAGCCGGCCAGATCGGCCCCGACCTCGACGCAGCGGTGCCGGGAGTGGCCGACCTGCACCGGCACACCGACTCCGAGTTCTACGTCCGGCACGCCAGCAGCGACGGGACCCGGGTCGTCTGGTCCTCGGCCGGATCCCTGTGGACGCTGGCAACTTTCGACCCCGCGTCCGGCGCGGAGCCCGAACCGGTGGCGGTCGGCCTCGGCGGGCCGCGCACCGGTCGCGCGCCGCACCGCGTCCCCGCGAAAGGCTCCCTCGGCACCACGGCGCCGGACCGCACCGGACGGGCCAGCGCCATCGAGGTCCGCGGGACCGTCCAGTGGCTGCCGCACCGCGACGGTCCGGTCCGCGTGCTGGCCGCCACCCCGGGCGTCCGCGCCCGGATGCCGGTGGTCCTCGGCACCACCGGCCGGGTCGCCTGGGTCACCGACGCCGGCGGTGAGGACGCGGTCCAGATAGCGCCCGTCGGTGTCGGCACCGTCCCGCCGACCGGCACGGTGCCGTCGGAGAGCAGTGCCGACCGGCTCGCCGAGGGGGCGCTGGGCACGGTGCTCGAGCTCGTGGCGTCCCCGGACGGAGCGGTGCTCGCGATCGCCGCTCACGACGGCCGAGTGCTCACGCTGGACCCGGCGACCGGCGCGGTCAGCGAGGTCGCCCGCACGACCGAGGGCGACGTCTCCGGCCTCACGTTCTCTCCAGATTCCCGGTGGCTGGCCTGGTCGCACCCCGGTCCGCAGCCGCTGGCCCAGATCCGGCTCGTCGAGCTGTCCGGGAGCTCCCCGGTCGGCGAAGCGGTCGAGGTCACCCCGCTGCGGTTCACCGACACCGAGCCGGCGTTCACCGCCGACGGCGAGCATCTGGCGTTCCTCTCGGTCCGCAGCCTGGACCCCGCCTACGACGCCGTCGTATTCGACATGAACTTCGCCGGCGGCTGTCGGCCCTACCTGGTGCCGTTGGCGGCGACCACCCCGTCGCCGTTCGACCCGTCCGGCCAGGGCCGCCACGCGGAACCGAGGACCGGGGCCGAGGAGCTGGTCGATGCGGCGTCCGACGTCGCCGCGGCCGTCGACGCGCCCACCGGGGTTCGAGGCCCGGCGACGTCGCCCCCGCGCACCACCGTCGACCCCGCGGGCACGGCCGACCGCATCCGTCCGTTCCCGGTCGAGGCCGGCAGTCTGACCGGTCTGGCAGCGGTCGACGGCGGCGTCGTCTGGCTGCGGTCCCGCCGCGCCGGGGTGCTCGGCGACGACCGCGCATCGGTCACCGACCCGCCCGCCAAGCCGGTCCTGGAGCGGTGGTCGTTCGACGACCGGAAAGTCGTCGAGCTCTCCCCGGACATCGAGGCCGTCCGGGTCAGCGGGGACGGCCGGCGCCTGGTCGTCCGGTCCGGAGACGATCTGCTGATCCTCCCGGCCGACCGCCCGGCCCCGCCGCACCCGGAGGACGGCGCCGGGAACAGCGACACTCGCCTGACGGTGGACCTGAGCCGGGCCGGCGCGGACGTCGACCCGGGCGCGGAGTGGACGCAGGAGTACGCCGAGGCCGGCCGGCGGATGCGGGACTTCTTCTGGCGCGCGGACCTCGACGGCTTCGACTGGGCCGGCGCGCTGGACCGTTACCGGCCGCTGGTCGACGCGATCGCCTCCGCCGACGACCTCGTCGACCTGCTGTGGGAGGTCCAGGGCGAGTTCGCGACCTCGCACGCCTACGTGATGCCCAAGGTGGACCCGGACCCCGCCCGGGCCCAGGGCCTGCTGGGTGCGGACCTGCGCCGCGACGACGACGGGACCTGGCGGGTCGGGCGCGTGCTGCCCGGGGAGAGCTCGGACCCGCGCGCCAGGTCCCCGCTGGCCGCACCAGGCGTCGGCATGGCGGCCGGGGACGCGCTGCTCGCCGTTGCCGGGCGACCCGTCGACCCGGCTGCCGGGCCGAACGCCCTGCTGGTCGGGACGGCCGGCAAACCGGTCGAGCTGACGGTCGCCCCGGCCGGCGGCGGACCCGCCCGGACGGTGACCGTCGTGCCCGTCGACAGCGAGACCCCCCTGCGGTACCACCTGCGGGTCGCCGACCGCCGCGACCGGACGCACGAGCTGTCGCAGGGCCGGCTCGGCTACGTGCACGTGCCGGACGGTCGGCAACGGGTGGGCCCAGCTGCACCGGGACCTCCGGGTGGAGACGGCCTTCGACGGGTTGGTCGTCGACCTCCGCGAGAACAGCGGCGGTCACCTGTCCGAGCTGGTGATCGAGAAGATCGCCCGCCGTGTCCGGGCGTGGGTCACGGGCCGGGAGTACTCCCCGCGCCGCTACCCGGCCGATGCCCCCCGCGGGCCGGTCGTGCTGGTCGCGGACGAGTTCGCCGGGTCCGACGGCGACATCGTCAACGCCGTCGCGCAGGCCGTCGGGGTCGGGCCGGTCGTCGGGCAGCGGACGTGGGGCGGGGTGATCGGCATCGACGGCCGCTTCCAACTGCTCGACGGCACCACCGTCACCCAGCCGCGGTACTCGTTCTGGTTCACCAACCACGGCTGGGACGTGGAGAACCACGGCGTGGACCCGGACGTCGACGTCGTGCTGACGCCGCAGGACTACTCCACCGGGCGCGACCCCCAGCTGGAGCGGGCCGTCGAGATCGCGCTTGCCTCGCTGGCGCGGACGCCGCCCGCCACGCCGCCCGGGCTGCCCGCCCCCCGCTCCGGGAGGCCCTGACGGTCGGGCGCCGGCAGACCGTGACGTCGGGTGGCGGAAGCGAACTCCCGGCCTGGTGCTCGGCCTCCTCGACCGTCTCCGTTCTCAGGCCGCCCGAGTCGGCCCGGGGACGAGCCGCCCGCCCCCGGTCGCCAGACCCCCGGGGCCGGGACTGGCTGGTGCTGCACCAGGCCGCCGGCGGCAGCGCCGTAGCGTTTCAGCAGGTGGCCGAGCTGCCCGCGGCCGTCACGGTGCGCTGCCTCCAGACGCCCGACGGTTCGTTTCCCCCCGACCGTGACAACGAGGACCTGGTCGCCGTGGTGGCCCGGGCCTACTGAGTTGGACCCGCCCGTTTCCCGGGCGGACGGCGAAATCGTCGGACGGCCTCCGCGACTCCTGCCGCGCCGGTAGCCGCGTCGGGACCGGCGCGGACGAGCCGATTGCGCCTCGGGGGCCTTCACTACGGTGTCGGCGCCGGCCGGTCGTTCCACCCTTAAGTCCGATGTAGTCGTGCGGCGTCGCCGGTGAACGGGGGCTGGGTGCTTGGACAGGGGTTCGCCCGGGTCGAGGTTCGCACCGTCGTCGGCAACGTCGGCAGTCAGCGGGCCGCGCAGAAGGCGGGCTTCCGCCGGGAGGGCGTCCTGCGCCGCGCCGGCTACACCCACGGCGGACCCGTCGACCTGGTCGTGCTGTCCCGCATCGCCGAAGACGCGCCGTCGGCGGCGTCGGTGGCCGACCGGCTGGCGCCCCGCCCGCCGCGGATCCGCCCGACCGCGCTCGTCGTCCTCCGACGTGCAGCCGACATCTTGGTCATCCGCTCGACCGATGCCAACGGTGAGCCGTTCCTCCGGCTGCCGGGCGGCGGGATCGAGCCGGGAGAGCGGGCGGCGCAGGCCGCGGTCCGAGAGGTCCGGGAGGAGGTGGACGCGACGCTGGTGGAGCCACGGCTGCTCGGCGTGGTGGAGAACCTCTTCCAGACGGGGAACGGCGCGACGCTGTTCCTCAGAGGTGGTGCGGTGCCCGAGGGATAGCGACATGGTGAAGGCCAGCCAGTTGGTGGCTGATCCGGCGGCTCGGGCCAGGGCGACGGCCGTGGTCGGCCCGATCCGTCCGCCGGCGTCGCGTTAGGCGGGCAGGACGTTGTCCGACCGGGCGTCTTCTCGGCGGCGAGGCGGCGGAGAACCAGTGGGTGGCGCCGCCGGAACGCCTCGCCCGGTCATCGCCAGGTCCGCGTCGGCGATCAGCTGCTCGCTGACCGCTCAGCCCCAATGGCCGCCCGGACAAGGCGTCTGCGACCACAATCGTCGGACCGGCCAGCAGGCCCCCGCGTCCGGCTCGTTACCGTGGGAGGCCGCGCGCCGGGTCAACCGGCGGGCGACCGGGCCCCCGTGGACCGGTCCGAGCGGTCGGTGGACCGGTCCGAGCGGTCAGGAGACGGCGCTGAACGCAGCGGTAGACGATCCGGCGGCCGGGCCTGCCCGGGCTCCCGCGGGCGACCGGGACGACGGGTCCGGTGGGCCTTCGATGGTTCGCCTGCTCGATCCCGCGGCGAACCGGCTGGTCGACCCGGCCTACCCCGCGCCGGATCCGGGCAGCCCCGCGGAGACCTCGTGCCTCCGCGACGCCTACCGGCAGATGACCGTAGTCCGGCGGATGGACATCGAGGCCACCGCGCTGCAACGCCAGGGCGAGCTGGCGCTGTGGGCCTCTGCGCTCGGCCAGGAGGCCGCGCAGATCGGCGCGGCCGCCGCCCTACGCCCCGCCGACCATGTGTTCCCGTCCTACCGCGAGCACGGGCTCGCCTGGTGCCGCGGGATCGCGCCGCTTGAGGTGCTGAGCCTGTTCCGTGGGGTCGACTTCGGCAGCTGGGACACCGAGCGGACCGGTTTCCACCTCTACACGCTGGTGGTCGGCGCGCAGACGCTGCACGCCACCGGCTACGCGATGGGCATCCAGCGCGACGGCATGGTCGGCAACGGCACGGGGGCGGACGACGACCGCGACGCTGCCGTGCTGGTGGCCTTCGGCGACGGCGCGACGGCGCAGGGCGACGTCAACGAGGCGATGGTGTGGGCCGGGGTGATGAACGCCCCCGTCGTGTTCTTCTGCCAGAACAACCAGTGGGCGATTTCCGCTCCCGCCGACCGGCAGTCCGCGGCGCCGCTGTACCGGCGAGCGCACGGCTTCGGCTTCCCCGGCGTCCGCGTCGACGGAAACGACGTGCTGGCGACCCGCGCGGTCGTGTCCGCAGCCCTCGCCCGCGCCCGCGCCGGGCAGGGGCCGACTCTGGTAGAGGCCTACACCTACCGGATGGCCGCCCACACCACCGCCGATGACGCCACGCGCTACCGGATGGCGGCCGACGACGAGCACTGGCGCGAGCGCGACCCGATCGCCCGCGTCGCGCGCTACCTGGCCGCGGGCGGCCACCTCGACACCGACTTCAGCGACCGGGTCGCCGCCGAGGCCGACGAGCTGGCGCGGGTCGTCCGCACCGGGATCCGTTCGCTGCCCGACCCGGACCCGGCGGGACTGTTCGAACATGCCTACGCGACGCTGCCGGACGAGCTGCGCGAGCAGCGCGACGCCTGGACGAGGTACCGGGCCTCCCTCGACCCCGAACCGGTGGGGGGTCGGGCGTGAGCGCCGCTCGCCGGACGGACCAGATCACCTTCGGGCATGCGCTGAACGCGGGCATGCGCTCGGCGATGGAGGACGACCCGAAGGTCCTGTTGATCGGTGAGGACATCGGCCGCCTCGGCGGGGTGTTCCGGGTCACCGACGGCCTGCAGAAGGACTTCGGCGAGCACCGCGTCGTGGACTCGCCGCTCGGTGAGGCCGGCATCGTCGGCACGGCCATCGGGCTCGCGCTGCGCGGGTACCGCCCGGTCTGCGAGATCCAGTTCGACGGTTTCGTCTTCCCCGCCTACGACCAGATCGTCACCCAGCTGGCGCGGATGCGGTACCGGTCCGCCGGCCGGCTCAGCGTGCCCGTCGTCGTCCGGGTTCCCTTCGGTGGGGGCATCGGCTCGATCGAGCACCACTCCGAGTCCCCGGAAGCACTGTTCACCCACGTCCCGGGGCTGACCGTCGTCGCCCCGTCCAATCCGGTGGACGCCTACTGGATGATGCGTGAGGCCGTGCGGATCGCAGACCCGGTCATCTTCTTCGAGCCCAAACGGCTGTACTGGCAGAAGGCGCCGCGGGCTCTGGTCGATGCCGAAGCCGCCCGGGCCCGCGAGGACGCCGACTCCGGCGGGACGCCGCTGCGCCGCGCCGCCGTCGTGCGGCCCGGGCGGGACCTCACGCTGGTCGGGTACGGACCGACCGTCGGCACCTGCCTCGCCGCCGCCACTGCCGCGGCCGAGGACGGCGCCGAACTGGAGGTCGTCGACCTGCGTTCGCTGTCGCCATTGGACATGTCCACCGTGCTGGCCTCCGTCCGGCGGACCCGTCGGGCCGTCCTGGTGCACGAGGCCCCGCGGTCCGGCGGCCTCGGTGCCGAGATCAGTGCACGCATCAGCGAGCAGTGCTTCGACCTGTTGGAGGCTCCGGTGGGCCGGGTGACCGGGTACGACGTCCCCTACCCGGTCGGCCGTCTGGAGGACCATCACCTCCCCGACGTGGACCGCGTGCTGGACGCCGTCGACACGGCGCTGTCCCGGTGAGCGCGACTGCGGCGACCGGAGCCGTGGCGACCGGGGCCGGTACGGAGGTTTTCCGACTGCCCGACGTAGGCGAGGGCCTGACCGAGGCCGAGATCGTCGGCTGGCGGGTGAACGTCGGGCAGACCGTCGCCGTCAACGACGTGCTGGTGGAGATCGAGACCGCCAAGTCACTGGTCGAGCTGCCCAGCCCCGTCGACGGGGTGGTCGGAGCGCTGCTCGTAGACGAGGGGGACACCGTCGAGGTCGGCTCGCCGATCGTGCGGTTCGGTCCGCTCGAGGCGCCCGCAGACCCGACCGCTGCCGCGCCGCCCGTTGCCGCGCCGACCGCTGGGACGCCGACGGCTGCTGCACCGACCGCTGCGGCTGCGCAGGCCGCCGAGGTGGGTATCGAGCCGGCCGATCCCCCGGCGTCGGACCACGTCGAGGGGCCGACAGCGACCGCAGCGACCGACGAGGCATCCCATCCCGTCCCGGATCCGGGGGCGGGTGCCCGTTCGGCCAATCTCGTCGGGTACGGAGCGCGGCAGGACGCGGCCGCGCACCGCCGGCGCCGGCTCAGCGTCGCCGCGCGCCGCGACGACGTGGCGCCGCGTCCGGGGGTCCTGGCCAAGCCGCCGGTGCGCAAGCTCGCGCGCGAGCTCGGTGTCGACCTGGCGGTGGTCGAGCCGTCCGGACCCGGCGGGACCGTCACCCGCGAGGATGTCGCCGGCGCCGCCCGGCACGCCGACGGCGCCCGCGGCCCGGGGGACCGCGACCACCCCCCGATCGGTCGGTCCGCGACCCAGCAGCCGGCCGAGTGGCCGGCCGATGCGACGTCCGGCGACCCGCGTGAGACCCGGGTCCAGGTCCGCAGCGTGCGCCGGATGACCGCCGACGCGGTCACGGCCTCGGCGTTCTCGGCGCCGCACGTCACGGAGTTCCTCGACGTCGACGTCACCCGCTCGTACCGGTTGCTGGACCGGCTGCGGGCCCGCAAGGACTTTGCCGGGCTCAAGGTGTCGCCGGTGCTGCTGGTCGCGAAGGCGATGTGCCTGGCCGCCGGCCGGACACCGGAGATCAACGCGTCGTGGGACGGGCCGAACAACGAGATCGTCTACAAGAAGTTCGTCAACCTCGGGATCGCGGCGGCGACGCCCCGGGGTCTGCTCGTGCCGAACGTCAAGGACGCCGAGCAGATGCCGCTGCCGCGGCTGTGCCAGGAGATCAACGATCTCGTCGCGACCGCGCGGGCGGGCCGGACGACGCCGGACCAGATGCAGGGCGGCACGATCACGTTGACCAACGTCGGCGTCTTCGGTGTCGACACCGGCACCCCGATCCTGAACGCCGGTGAATCCGCCATTCTCGCGGTAGGGGCGATCACCGACCGGCCGTGGGTGCACAAGGGAAGGGTCCGCCCCCGCAAGGTGACGACGCTGGCGCTGTCCTTCGACCACCGGATCGTCGACGGTGAGCAGGGGTCACGGTTCCTCGCCGACGTCGGGGTGATCCTGTCCGACCCGGCGACGTCGCTGCTCTGGACATAGGTGACGCCGGGCCCGGCGTGGAACGACCACGACGGGCCCGGCGGCCACCCCACGGCACGGTGGGCGGGTTTCCGATCAGGCGATCTCGCTGTTCGAGGGGTGCACGAACGCGGTAGGCGTCTCCGGGGTGACCAGCCGCAGCCCGACGCGGAACGGGATAGAGACCGTCGTGTGCACGTCGCCGTACCGATCGGTGGTGAGGGGCTTGATGGTCACGAACCCGTCGGATGAGTAGCGCTGCAGCTGCACCGGCCGCCCCGTCCAGCGCAGATAGGTGTGCCGGATCGTGTCGTAGATGCGCAGCGATCCGACGACCCCGATCACGTTACCGCTGCGGGTGAGCGGGGCGAGCCCCAGCAGCGTGTGCACCTTGATCGTGGTCTGGACGTCGGTGGACAACAGGTTCGGCTGGTTCCGCACCAACGGTTGCACGTTGAACGTGTAGGCGCCGAGAGACGGCAACGCCGTGTCGCTGAAGCTAATGCGCCCGGAGAACTTCGTCGATTCGACGCCGTTGGTGACGGTGACGCTCGCGGTCTCCTTGCCGGCGTAGTTCCGCAACCGGACGATCACCGAGATCGCCGGGACGGTCGTCGTCACGGTGAACGGGACGGTGGTGATGTCGCTGCCGACCTCGACCCGCGACGGCAGTGTGGTGGAGCTGACGACGCCGACCATCGGGACGGCGGTCGCCGACCGGGGGACGGCGACTGTGGGGGCCGCGCCGGCGGTGCCGGCAGTCGCTCCGGCCGTGGCGGTCAGCGCGGCGGCGGCGACCAGGGCGGCGACGGCTCTACGACGAACGTTCATGAGGTGCTCCGTTGGGTCGACAGTAGGTGCACTCAGGGTAGTTACCCCAGTGCGCCCGGTAATCAAGAGCGCGTCAGCTGTTGACGGAGCCGCCCGGCGACCCGGGCGCCCCCGGTGTGGCGCCGCGGTTCCGGACCGCTCCTGACCCGTCTCGCAGATTGGACACACGTCTCATAAATCGGACCTGCGGGTTGCCGGCAGGCCGTCCGTCCTGGTTGCGTCGGACCAGTGACCACGACAACAGCACCGGCCGCCGAGCCGCTCCAGTTCGCGTACTGGGTCCCCAACGTCAGCGGCGGTCTGGTCGTCAGCAAGATCGAGCAGCGCACCGACTGGGAGTACCCCTACAACAAGCAGCTGGCGGTGCTGGCCGAGAACAACGGCTTCGACTACGCGCTCAGCCAGGTCCGGTACATGGCCAGCTACGGCGCGGAGTTCCAGCACGAGTCGACGAGCTTCAGTCTGGCGTTGCTGTTGGCGACCGAGCGGTTGAAGGTGATCGCCGCGGTCCACCCGGGTCTCTGGCATCCCGGAGTGCTGGCCAAGCTCGGTGCCACCGCGGACCACCTGTCGAACGGCCGGTTCGCCGTCAACGTCGTGTCCGGCTGGTTCAAGGGCGAGTTCACCGCTCTCGGCGAACCGTGGCTGGAGCACGACGAGCGCTACCGGCGTTCGGCGGAGTTCATCGAGGCGCTGAAAGCCATCTGGACCCAGGACCACGCCGAGGTCGCGGGCGACTTCTACCGGATCAGGGACTTCACCCTGAAGCCGAAGCCGCTGCAGTCTCCGCACCCGGAGATCTTCCAGGGCGGCAACTCGACGGCGGCCCGGAAGATGGCGGGCCGGCTGTCGGACTGGTACTTCATGAACGGTGCCAGCTACGAGAAGGTCTCCGCGCAGATCGACGAGGTCTCCGGCTACGCCGCTGCCGCCGGACGCCGGGTCCGGTTCGCCCTGAACGGCTTCATGGTTGCCCGTGACACCGAGAAGGAGGCCCGCGAGGTGCTCCGGGAGATCATCGACCTCGCGGACCACGACGCGGTCGAGGGCTTCGGCGCCGCGGTGAAGCAGGCGGGCAGTTCCACCGCGGACCGGACCGGCATGTGGCAGGACAGCAGCTTCGAGGACATGGTCCAGTACAACGACGGCTTCCGGACCGGGCTGGTCGGCACACCGGAGCAGGTAGCCCGGCGGATCGTCGAGTACAAGCGCCGGGGCGTCAGTCTGCAGCTGCTCGGGTTCCTGCACTACCTGGAAGAGGTCGAGTACTTCGGGCAGAAGGTGCTGCCGATCGTTCGTGAGCTGGAGGCGGACGCCGACGGGTAACCGACGGGGCTCAGGCCGTGGTGCGGACCGCGTCCTCCAGGGCGCTGGGCTCCGCCGACTCCGGCGGGGCCAGGAAGACCCACTTCTTGAAGGACCAGAACCGCCACAGCATCCCGAGGACCAGGCCGACGCCATTGGCGGAGACGTTGTCCGCCAGGACGCTGGTGAACCCGAGTGCGTAGTGGGAGATCGCCAGGCAGCCGGTGCTGATGCCGAGGCCGATGGCGGACAGCAGCAGGAACAGCGGCAGCTCCCGACTCAGGCCGCTGCGGTTGCGGTCCCGCCAGGTCCAGTGCCGGTTCATGAAGTACGACGAGGTCGCCGCGACGCTGGTGGACAACACCTTGGCGGTCAGCGGCTTGTCGTCGAACGCCGTGTGCCGCAGCAGGTTGAACAGGCCCACATCGACACCGAAGTTGATCAGGCCCACGATCCCGAAGGCCGCGACCTCCCGCCACAACCGCAGGACGAGGCTTCTGAGCACCCCGAAAGGGTAGGGCACCCCGGACCCGGGCGGCGGTATGCGCCGTCAGGGTCCCGTCCCGGCGGTCGGTCGAGGCCAGGCCAGGCCAGGCGGTCAGCCGACGTCCACCCAGTCCAGGGTGCGTTCGACGGCCTTCTTCCATCCGGCGTAGCCGGTCTCGCGCTGGGCGTCGGACCACTCCGGCGTCCACCGCTTGCCCTCGTTCCAGTTCTCCCGCAGCTCGTCGGTGTTCCGCCAGAACCCGACGGCCAGCCCCGCGGCGTAGGCGGCGCCGAGCGCGGTCGTCTCGGCCACCACCGGGCGGGAGACCTCGACCCCGACGATATCGGACTGCAGCTGCATGCACAGGTCGTTGGCGGTGATGCCGCCGTCGACCTTCAGCACGTCCAGGGCGACCCCGGAGTCCTTCTCCATCGCCTCGATGACGTCGCGGCTCTGGTAGCAGATCGACTCCAGCGTCGCGCGCGCCAGGTGGGCATTGGTGTTGAACCGGGACAGCCCGACGATCGCGCCGCGGGCATCCGAGCGCCAGTACGGCGCGAACAGCCCGGAGAACGCCGGGACGAAGTAGATCCCGCCGGTGTCCGCGACCTGCCGGGCCAGCGTCTCGCTCTCCGCGGCGCCGGAGATGATGCCGAGCTGGTCGCGCAGCCACTGCACGGCGGACCCGGTGACGGCGATCGAGCCCTCCAGGGCATACACCGGCGCCTGGTCACCGAACTTGTAGCAGACGGTGGTCAGCAGTCCGGCTTTGGAGATCACCTTCTCGGTGCCGGTGTTGAGCAGCATGAAGTTGCCGGTGCCGTAGGTGTTCTTCGCCTCGCCGGGCGCGAAGCAGACCTGCCCGACCATCGCGGCCTGCTGGTCCCCGAGGATGCCGGCGAGCTGGACCTCACCGATCAACGGCCCGGTCCTGGTCGTGGTCCCGTAGAACGCCGGGTCCGAGCTCGGCCGGATCGTCGGGAGCATGGACCGCGGGATGCCGAAGAACCCCAGCAGCTCCTCGTCCCAGTCCAGGGTGTCCAGGTCCATCAGCATCGTGCGGCTGGCGTTGGTGACGTCGGTGACGTGCACGCCGCCGTCGACGCCGCCGGTGAGATTCCACACCAGCCAGCTGTCGGTGTTGCCGAACAGCGCGTCACCGCGCTCGGCCGCGGCGCGGACCCCGTCGACGTTCTCCAGGATCCACTGGACCTTCCCGCCGCTGAAGTAGGTCGCCGGCGGCAGACCGGCCTTGCGGCGGATCACGTCGCCCCGGCCGTCGCGGTCCAGCGCGGAGGCGATCCGGTCGGTGCGGGTGTCCTGCCAGACGATCGCGTTGTAGAGCGGCCGGCCGGTCCTGCGGTCCCAGACAAGTGCGGTCTCCCGCTGGTTGGTGATTCCGACCGCTGCAAGGTCCGACGCCTTCAGGTTCGCGCGGTTGAGCGCCGTCCGGATCACCGACTCGGTGCGCTCGATGATTTCCACCGGGTTGTGCTCGACCCAGCCGGCCTGCGGCAGGACCTGCTCGTGCTCCAGCTGGTGGATCGCCTTCACGTTCCCGCCGTGATCGAAGATCATGAAGCGGGTGCTCGTGGTTCCCTGGTCGACCGCGCCGACGAAGTCAGCCATGTGTCGCGTCCTCTCTGACGGAACGGGTGGTTTGTGTTGCGGCGTGCCGTGAGGTCACGCGCGGGTCGCGCCGGGGGCCGGGTCCCCCGGGGTGGCGCCGCGGTGGCCCCGGGTTGCGGCGCGTTCGGACGATCCGGCGTCGGTCGGAATCTCGCCGACCTGGTCCGGCTGGCCGGCGGCGCCGAAGAGGCGCTTGATGTTCCGGCCGATCAGCAGGTCGTAGACCAGCATGCCGAGTGGCCCGCCGATCAGCGGACCGACGATCGGGACCCAGAAGTAGAGCTTGCCGGTGCCGTCCCGCATCGCGCCGCCGTAGCCGGTGATGAACTCGGCGACGCGCGGGCCGAAGTCACGGGCCGGGTTGATCGCGTACCCGGCGTTCGAGCCCAGGGCCATGCCGATGGCGACGACGAGGAAGCCGATGAGCAGGCCGCCGAGGTTGGCGCCGGGCGCGGTGTTGAGCAGGTCGGTGAGCGCGGCGATCACCAGCAGCAGGATCGCCGTACCGATGATTTGGTCCAGCAGCGCACCGCCTTGTCCGACTCCGTGCGCCGTGTCCGGCAGGGTGGAGAAGATCCCCTGGCTCTTGATGGTGAGGCCGGGGTCGAAGGTGTGAATTGCGTCCCGGTAGTTCCACCGGATGACCAGCGCCGCGGCGAAGGCGCCGAGGAACTGGGCGACGACGTACGGCGCGACCTTTGACCACGCGAACCCGCGGAACAGTGCGAGGCTGAGGGTGACGGCCGGGTTGAGATGCGCACCGCTGATCCGGGCCGCCACGTAGACGCCGAAGGTGACGCCGAAGCCCCACGCGAAGTGGATGGCGTTCGCATCCCCGTTGCCGGACGCGACCACCTGCGCGACGACACCGACGCCGAAGATGATCAGGATGAACGTGCCGAGGAACTCGGCCAGGCACTCGGGAAGGGTGCGCGACTGCTGTTCTGGCATGGAGACCCCACTGTCTCGGTGCGACTGCCCGTTCCGGAACGCATCGGGTCCGGCCCGGGCGGCCGGGCGTTCCCGGCTTCCCGGCAGATCATGCCTTCCGGCCCCGCTCGGGTCGACCCTGCTGTTCAGCGCGTCCACCCGACCGACCGGCTCCCTGCCAGGGCTGCTGTCTGAGCTCCGGCTCAGGCGACGGCGAGCAGGTCGATCACGAAGACGAGCGTGCGGCCGGACAGCTGGTGGCCCGCGCCGGCCGGACCGTATGCCAGGTGCGGGGGGATGACGAGCCGGCGCCGGCCACCGATCCGCATGCCGGGGATGCCGTCCTGCCAGCCCTGGATCAGCCCCTCGAGTGGGAAGCGGATCGGCTGGCCGCGGCGCCACGACGAGTCGAAC